>Ga0080003_1000877_pt1 | contig 17934 bp, 17 predicted proteins | sample JossMetagenome_FD_69206 | JGI IMG/M metagenome (GOLD analysis project Ga0080003, IMG submission 69206) | Hot spring microbial communities from Joseph's Coat, Yellowstone National Park, USA - JC2_E (SPADES assembly) (version 2) | ecosystem: Environmental > Aquatic > Thermal springs > Hot (42-90C)...
AAACCTCAACACCCTCATCGGAGAGCTTGCCCTGGCTAAATCTGGTCAGTTATCTCCAGGAATCCCCTGCCTTTAGGCATGGGGAGGATGTCAATCTGTGAAACCTTGTGTAGGAGGAGTAATCTCTAGAGGAAGTCTATATATATGCAAACTAAGAATCGTGTTATTAAAGTTTTCTTTGAGCATCAATCATTATCAATAATAATGTCCTTAACAGTCATTCCTGCAGGAATCATAGGTAAAACATGCTCGGTATAGGGAACGATGACATCAAGAACATATGGTTCTTGAGCCTCAAGCATTCTTTTTAGGGCAGGAACCAATTCCTCAGGTTTTGTTACTCTTTCTGCTCTTACCCCAAAGCCTTTGCATATCTGAGGGAAATCAGGATAAATTCTCTTTTTATTGTTTGGGCATCCAAGAAAAGTATGGGCCCTGTTACTATCATAGAACCGGTCTTCCCATTGCACTACCATTCCAAGGTGTTGATTATTCAAAATGACAGCCTTAACAGGTATTTCTTCAGTAACTGCAGTGGCAAGTTCCTGGATATTCATTAGAAAACTGCCATCTCCATCGATATCTATGACCGTTGCATCAGGAATCGCTATTTTTGCACCTAGCGCAGCCGGATAGCCAAATCCCATCGCTCCCAATCCGCCGGATGTCAAAAAGGTCCGTGGATGATGAAAGTTATAGAATTGTCCAGCCCACATCTGATGTTGACCCACTCCAGTGGTTAAGATCGCTTCGCCTCGAGTCAATTTGTAGATTTCTTCAACAACCATTTGAGGAAGAATGTGAGCTTCTGTTTTTCTGTAACGAAAAGGAAATTTTATTTTCCAAGCTTGGATTTCTTCATGCCAAGTGGAAAAGTCTGGAGGATGCCATTTTGTTTCATCAATAAGCTGGTTCAACTTAGAAAGGGCCTCTTTTATATCCCCCAAAACCGCTAAGTCGACTCTTTTGTTCTTATTCAACTCAGAGTTGTCGATGTCGATATGCACGATGAGAGCTTTTGGGGCAAAGGCGTCGACTTTCCCTGTGACCCGATCGTCGAATCTAACTCCAAAGGCTAGGAGTAGATCACACTGGTCGACCGCAAAATTCGCATAAACTGCTCCGTGCATACCAAGCCACTTAAGGGATAGTTTATGGTTCTCAGGGAAGGAGCCAATACCCATCAGTGTGGTTGTTACTGGAATGTTTGTTCTTTCAGCGAATTTTAAAAGCTCAAGATGAGCGCCACTGGAAATAATGCCTCCGCCGACATACAGCACAGGTCTTTTAGCTTTTTCTATCCAATCGAGAATCGTCTTCGGTAGGGAAGGATCCAAAGGCGGGGGAGCGAGTTTTGATTCCAGACCTGTAGAAGTTGGGAAAAAGGGTTTAAAAACAGCTTGTTGGACATCCTTTGGAATATCAATAACAACTGGTCCAGGCCTGCCGGACCTGGCGATCAAAAGAGCTTCTTTAATGATCTGTGGAATTTCTCTTGGATCTATGACCAAATAGCTATGTTTAACAATAGGCAGGGTAATCCCAAAGACATCCGTTTCTTGAAAGGCTCCTTTCCCAATCATATCTTTTTTGACTTGCCCCGTGATGGCAACTAATGGAACCGAATCCATATAAGCATCAGCGATACCAGTGACAAGATTGGTGGCTCCTGGACCAGAGGTTGACATGCATACTCCAACTTTTCCTGTGGCTCGAGCATAGCCTTCAGCCATAAAAACTCCACCCTGCTCATGCCGAGGGAGTACGGTTCTAAGGGATTTAGCTCTTGTAAGAGATTGGTGCATAGGCATACTGGCACCACCAGGATAAGCAAAAATGGTGGTTACGCCTTCTTTCTCCAATGAAGCGACCACACAATCTGCTCCAGACATCTCTGGGCCAACTGTCCCTTCTTTTGTAGTAGGTAATTGAATGGAAATTGAACCAATGCCCATAACAACTGAATAATAGTTAAAATTTTAGTTTATTTTTAAATAAATCATGATAAAAAATTTTATCTTTCTTCCTCTTATAATGTAAGGATTAGTTAAAATGGATTATTGCAATAATTTTTTCAACTGATTAGTATCCAAGTATGCCATATTTATCAATCGAAACGAACGTTGCTTTAACTGAGGCTCAACAAAAGGCGCTTGTTGAGTCAGCCAGTCGTTTTATTGTCGAAAAACTAAAAAAACCGCAAAGTTATACAATGATCAGTTATTCGGGGGCAAAGCGATTCCTTTTCTCTGGAAATGAAGAACCAGCGGCTTTTGTGGAATTGCGGGCTATTAATCTTCCTGTTAACAATTGCGGAGAGCTTTCTAGTGAAATTTGTGCATTGATCGAAAAACATTGCAGGATAAAACCTGATCGTATTTTTATTAATTTTTCTGACGTTCCAGCAAATTTATGGGGTTACAATAAAACGACATTTGGATAAATGCGAACGCCTCCTTAAAGGCTTTCTTAAAAATTCATGAAGTTAATTCCTTGACAGGCGAACGAAAAGGAACAATTGTTTTTTCCTCAGTGAAAACGTATTTTCAAAAGCCAACAGAAGTTAGTCGCAACTGGTATCTAATTGATGCCAAGGATCAGATAGTGGGTAAGGTTGCTGTCAAGGCAGCTACCCTCCTTAGGGGGAAGGGAAAGGTTATCTTTACCCCTAACGTAGATACTGGAGACAACGTTATTATTATTAATGCCTCCAAAGCTATTTTCAGTGGGAAAAAAGAATTTCAAAAAAGATATTCTACCTATTCTGGTTATATTGGAGGACAAAAGAATTATACGCCGCAAAAAATCCGTTTAAAACGGCCCACATTTTTAATTGAGCATGCGGTCAGGGGGATGATTCCACATAATAGGCTTGGTAGGAAAATATATACCAAACTTCATGTCTATGAGGGGGCTGAACATCCTCATACAGCGCAGAAACCTATTCCAATTTCAATAGATTGAAACTACGATGACAGCGATTCCTCATAATATGCAGATTCAAGCCACTGGAAGAAGGAAAACGGCAACAGCGACAGTTATTCTTAAACCAGGAAAGGGAGAGGTAAAAATTAATGGGAAAGATATTGAATTTTATTTCCCAACTTTTGTTCACAGATGGGAAGTTGTGAAACCTTTGGAAGTGGTCGAAGGGACGAAAAAGTTTGATATCATTGGAAAGGCTACTGGAGGGGGATTGATGGGCCAGGCCCAAGCTATGAAATTGGCTGTGGCTAGAGCTTTAGTAAAGTATGATAGTTCTTATCGAAGTTTGTTGAAAAAAGAAGGGCTCTTGACACGTGATCCGCGAATGAAAGAAAGGAAAAAAACGGGACAGCCTGGAGCAAGAAAAAGATTTCAATTCTCCAAGCGTTAGTTTTTGCTTTCAAAGTACATTTTTAGTAGCTTTCTTGTAAAAAGCTTAAAATAAGACCCATTCAGGTTTTTGTCATGTCTCCCATCCGAGTCGGTGTCATTGGGGCCTCAGGGTATTCAGGAGAAGAATTAGTAAGGCTGCTGGCCAATCATCCTGGAATTGATCTTCGGATAATTACTTCCAGACAATATGAGAATATGCCCCTTGGTTCTGTGTTCCCAAACATTGGTAGGTATGGGAACCTGCCCTTTAGTAATCCAGACCAGCTAGAAATAATAAGTAAAGAAACCGATGCTGTATTTCTTGCTTTACCGCATGGCAAAGGCTTGCCTTATGCTCATTATCTGTATGAACAAGGCAAGGTCGTCATTGATTTAAGTGCCGATTTTCGTCTTCAAAATCCTTTGGATTATGAACTTTATTATAAATTTTCTCACCCCTACCCAGAGCTCTTGAAGAAGGCTGTTTATGCCTTAGCGGAAATTTACGTTGAACAGATCGGCTCCTCAAACCTATTAGCCATGCCGGGTTGTTATCCAACTGGTGTGCTTCTATCTATCATCCCTTTGCTAAAGAAAGGATGGATTGATCCCCAGTTGATCGAAGTTTTTGCCATCAGCGGGACTACGGGTGCGGGAAAGACTTTGGATTCTAAACTACTATTTAGTGAAATTTCTGAAAATTTGAGACCCTATGGTTTCCCAAATCATCGCCACGTCCCTGAAATCCTCCAAGAAATAAAAAAAGTGGTAGTGGGGAAGCCTGTTGGTGTACTTTTTGTGCCGGTTTTGGCTCCTCTTTGTAGGGGCATTCTGCTGAGCATCACAGCTACTCTAACCACCAATATTTCTCAACAAGAAGCAGAGGATGCGGTAATGGAATTTTATAAAAAATCCCCCTTCATAAAAGTCTTGAGCCAGGGGATCATGCCAGAGCTGAAATTTGTACTCCATACCAATTATTTGTATTTTTCAATTCACTTGTTAGCGGAAAAGAAGAAGTGTCTAGTTGTAGCAGCGATTGATAATCTAGGGAAAGGAGCAGCGGGACAGGCTATACAGGCGATGAACATAAGATTTGGATTAGCTCAAACCACTGGATTAGGCCCATGAAAGAGGAATCTATCGAATTCATTAAGTCTGGAGGTGTAACGGCTCCTCGAGGCTATCTCGCTTCTGGGATAAGTTGTGGCATAAAGTCTGGTAAAAAAAGCGATTTGGCTTTGGTGGTTTCTCAACAACTTGCAGATATTGCAGGGGTGTTTACGCAAAACAAAGTGAAAGCAGCCCCCGTCATCGTATCCATGCAAAGGGTAAAAAAAGGCAAAGCGAGGGCTGTCGTTGTTAACTCCGGTAATGCCAATGCATGTACGGGATCTAGGGGCATTGAAGATGCTGAGAAGATGGCTACAGTGACAGCCTCTTTTCTGGGTTGTTCTCCAGATGAAGTGTGTGTCTGTTCGACAGGCAGGATTGGGGTGTATCTTCCCATGAAAAAAATTATCCGAGGGATAGAAAAGGCCTGTAAGCAGCTCAATGTGGAAGGAGGGAAAGATGCCGCTGAAGCAATAATGACTACCGATACGGTCCCCAAACAGGCGGCTTTAAAAGTAAAAATAGAAGACAAGGAAATTATTATTGGAGGAATGGCCAAAGGGGCTGGAATGATTGCTCCCAACTTAGCAACAACCCTTGGAATAATAACCACAGATGCTTCTCTTTCTCCCGAATACCTAAATAGTGTCTTACACAGCTGTGTAGAGGAAACCTTCAATAGGATCTCTATCGATGGGGATACCTCAACCAACGATACCATTTTAGTGTTCTCGAATGGGCTAGCAAAAAATACAACGATCGGCATGGAAAGCCCTCAGAAGGGAATTTTTAAAAATGCTTTGCGACTGGTTCTGGATCGGCTTGCTAGGGAGGTGTTGGAAGATGGCGAAGGGGTAACTAAAGTCGTTGAAATTTTTGTTCAAGGTGCTGCTTCAGAAAAAGAAGCGGAGCTTGTAGCCCGATCCATAGGGAATTCTTTGCTGGTGAAATGCTCATGGAATGGTGAAGACCCCAACTGGGGAAGAATCCTCTGTGCCATTGGATATTCAGGGGCGAATGTGGATCAGAATAAAATTGATCTTTTTTATAATGGTTTTCAAGTTGTTGCTTCTGGGGTAAGAACCGAAATCAAGGAAAGCCTGATTAAAAAAACTGTAAAAATGCCAATGTTTTCTCTTCTCGTAGATCTTCATATTGGGTCAGGACAATATAGATTTTTTACTACGGATATTTCTGAACGCTATGTGAGAATTAACAAAGGAGAATAAAGAGCAATTCAATGCATACTATAAATGCCGAAGAACTAACTCCTGAGCAAAAAGTCCGCATTTTTTTAGAAGCTCTGCCCTATGTACAAAAGTTTAGAGATTCTATTTTTGTAATCAAATATGGGGGCGCGGCCATGGAAGACCCTGTTCTTGTGGAAAGGACCTTGAGGGATATCGTTTTGCTTGAAGCTGTTGGGATCCATCCTTTGATTATTCATGGAGGAGGGGAAGCGATCAACAAAGCGATGAAAGCCCAGGGAATGAGCCCAAAGTTTGTCAATGGAATTAGGGTAACAGACAAAGACCTTGTTGCTTTAATAGAAAAGGTGCTTTGTAAAGAAATAGGCCCCTTTGTAGCCCAGAGAATTATTGAGTATGGAGCAAAAGCGGTGTTTATTCCAGGCTATGAAGTCTTTAGTGCTGTCAAGTGGCAGGCTTTTTCTTCTCAAGGCCATCCGATTGATTATGGGTATGTTGGCTCGATTATTGCAGCGGATATACATCCACTGTTAAAACTGCTTCATAATCAGTTTATCGTTGTTGTTTCTCCCTTAGCGAAAGGGGAAAACGGTGAAATTTACAATGTCAATGCTGATATTGCTGCAAGTAAAATGGCAAAATTTATAAAAGCAAAAAAATTAATATATCTTACCAACACCAGCGGTATCCTTGCGAATGAAAAAAATCCAACCTCTACCATTTCAGTTGTCGATAAGCGGAGGATCGATGCATTAAAAAAAGAAGGAAGTATTCATGGAGGCATGATCCCCAAAGTCGAATCAGCTCTTGAAGCTTTAGAATCGGGGGTAGAAAAGGTGCATTTTCTGGATGGCAGAATGCCTCATGCCTTGCTATTAGAGATATTTACAGATAAAGGAATAGGAACTGAAATCATCCTATAATAAAAAAAAAACATAATGAAGTGGGAGTGGAGCTGTCGGATTAAGAAAAAGCTGCTATAAAGCTGGAGAAAAAAACTGTAGGCTATCGAAAAGATGGGAATTAGCTGGTTAAGAATAAATGCAGGAAATTAGCCAAGAACAATTAATTTTTGATGGATATCAACAATATATAGTTCCTAGCTATCGCAGACTGCCACTGGTGGTAGATCATGGGGAGGGAAGCTATCTTTGGGATATCAAAGGCAAGAAATATTTGGATTTTACTGGAGGCATTGCCGTTAATGTTTTAGGCCATAGCCATCCGGTTATTCGTGAAGCTTTGCAGCACCAGTCCGAAAAACTAATCCATTGCTCTAATCTCTACTTTCATGAGCCTGCTTGGAGGCTTTCTCGAAAAATTGTTTCTCTTATTGGCCAAGGTAAAGTTTTTTTTTCAAACAGCGGAGCCGAAGCCAATGAATGTCTTTTTAAAGTAGCTAGAAGATATGGGGAGTCTTCAAATAGATTTGAAATTCTTTCTTTTGAAGGCTCCTTTCATGGTAGAACCTTAGCTGGAATAGCTGCAACAGGACAGCAAAGAATCAAAAAAGGCTTTGGTCCTCCGATGCCTGGATTTCGAACGATACCAAAAGCAGGAGCCAAAGAGTTTGTAGAATCTCTTTCAGAAAAGACAGTAGCCCTGATTGTTGAGCCTATCCAGGGGGAAAGTGGGGTGCATGTTTTCCCATCACAGGATTTAGTTGAGATACGACAGATCTGTTGGGAGAAAAAAATTCTTTTTTTTGTCGATGAAATCCAATCTGGCATGTGGCGCACAGGCCAATTTCTTGCATGGCAGAGTTTGGTCGCTGAAACAATGCTTTATCAAAACCTTCTGCCCGATGGGGTATCCCTTGCTAAAGGATTAGCAGGAGGCTTACCAATTGGAGCTAGTTGGATTAACACTGAATATTGCGATGTACTGGATGAAGGATCGCATGGGACCACCTTTGGGGGTTCTCCTTTGGCTTGTCATGTGGCTCTCACTGTGCTCGAAGAGATTGAAAGAAAAGGTTTGAACAAAAATATCTTAGCAATGGGGAACTATCTTCTTTCTTCTCTGAAGCAACTAGAAAAAAAGCCTCAAAGCCTATTGCAAGAAGTCAGAGGTATGGGCGGAATGCTTGGACTGGAGCTATCTATTCCTTCTTTTCAAGCAGCCATAGCTTTACTGGAAAGAGGCCTTCTTGTAGCCCCCTCAAGCGGCAATACAATAAGGTTGTTGCCTCCACTGAATGTTTCTTTTGATCAGATTCAAGAGGCGGAAAGCATCCTCAAGCATTTTTTGTTTTCTCTATTATAAAGACAAATTTATGTAATTGAAAAGGATGAGATTAATGGAACTCCTACAGCCACTTCGATAAGCGTCGGAAAGGGTTAATTCTATGAAGCCGCTACGCCATTTTCTTTCTATCAAAGATATCAGCGAAAAAGAAGCTCGATTGATTTTTAAAAAAGCTTCGGAATTCAAAAAAAACAGAGGCAAAAAAAATCTCTTTTTTTTGAGCTCCCAGACTTGGGCTTTGATTTTTAGAAAGCCTTCTACTCGAACCCGTTTATCATTTGAAGTGGCTGTCCGGGAGCTTGGAGGAGAAGCCCTTTTTCTTAACAGTCAAGATCTGCAATTATCCCGTGGGGAGTCGATAGAAGATACCGCGCAAGTTTTTGGAAGGATGGTACACGGAATAATCATGAGAACTTTTTCGCAGAAAGAACTTGAACTTTTTGCCCTCTATGGGAACATTCCCGTCATCAATGCTCTAACAGACGAAGAACATCCCTGTCAGGTCCTTTCAGATATCTTTTCTTATGAAGAAAAAAGGGGATCGATAGAAGGAAAAAAAATTGCTTTTGTAGGGGATGGGTGTTGTAATGTTGCTAGATCCTGGGCATTAGCTGCCGAAATCTTTAGGTTTAATCTTTCGATAGCTGCCCCCCCACTCTATTTTTCCCCCATCGATAATCCTTTTGTCACCAATACAACTTCGATCGAGGAAGCTTGCCAGGATGCCTCGCTTCTCTATACAGATGTTTGGACTTCGATGGGTAAAGAAGAAGAGATGCAGAAACGACAGATCGACTTTTCTGGCTATCAGCTCAACGAAGATGCTGTGAAAGTTGCTTCTAAAGAGGTGTTGGTTTTCCATTGTCTGCCAGCGTATCGTAATAAAGAGATTTCCGCTGAATTATTCAAGGAAAGAGCAGAAGACATATATACCCAGGCAGAGAACAGGTTGCATGTGCAAAAAGCCCTATTGGCATGGCTTGTTGGGAAACTTGATGCTTCGCTTAGAAGCCAGTAGATAGTCGAGCAGACAAAATAGCAAGCTATTGCTTTAGGGTTCGGGTCGCAGCCCTAGGGCTTGACCAGCGCCTGATCGAAGAGATCTCCAAAGCATCTTACCGCCCTCGACCGAAGGGATCGGTTCCAATTTCTATTCCGAAAGCTTTTGGGTTAATCTTTTCTCTTCTGAATTTCCCTGACTGTGACGAGCTTTCCCAAAGCTAGACCCTACCGCCTTCGTGCGTGTAGCCTATACGTATCGAGCAAAACGAATGAACCGCAGGCAGTGTGGCGCTGCGCGATCCTTAGCGGATTTGGGTCGAAGAAGAAAAAAGATGTCCTCTTTTCTCTGCTAAAAGTCCTACTCTCTTTCAACGGGCTTGAGCCTGAACGGATCATGCCAGTTCCCGAGGCTGCCCGGCCGCCGAGTCGCATCGGTTGTTTGCTTTGCCTCGGAAACAACTCTGGAGCATACAAGCTAAAAGGCAAGGAAGAAGATAGGAATCAAAAGCGGTAGCCGATCTCGAAGAGAACGAGGGGGACGTAGAGCCAATGACCTTCCAAGCCTGCGTGGGGTGTCTCGTTGAAAGTGAATCCAGCAGAGGGGCCTTCAAACCCGTTGAGGGCTCCAACAAACCGGAAGATTCCTTCGATCCCGATCGACCAGGGCGTCCCGGGAAAATAATAACGGATTCCACTCCGCGGAGCAAACCAATAGCCCCAAATGTTTCCTAGATTGACGCTTATCGATTCCACATTCACGATTGCCGCCCCTCCGGCAAAGCCGATGAATGGTTCGAATCGGTCCTGTCCGAATCGATAGCCAATGGAGCCTCCGAGACCAAGGAAGCCTAAATTGTTTTGGTCCCTCTGTGATAAAGCGGAGATCCCTGTGCCAAGATAGGCGCCGAGAAACCCCACATCGAAGGACCAATGGCCAAAGCGCTGAGAGTCGAACCAGCGGAAGCCGATGGAAAGGAGGGAGGTGAAGGCAAAGTCGGCATTGTACTTAATCGGCATTACCATCCCGTTGAGGTTATTGACGATCTCTCCTCTGTCAAATTCCGGGAAAGCCGTTCCGGTCCCAAGGCTCAAGAACCAATTTCCCGATGGCTCTTGCGGAGGCTTGGACGACTTCTCCAAGAGGAAGGAAGGAAGAAGCACATGGTTGATTGCTTGCTGTTGGATAGCAATTCCGTCTTCTTCCCGCTCTTGGCATGAGGGATTTTGGGGGGCAGAAAGGAGTGTGCCTGTCAAAAAAAAACAGCACAAGTGAGAATGTGGCAATGGTTCGAGTCCGGAGGGAGGCCTTCTGGAGAAGTTGCGAGCGGGAATAGCTTCTGCGTGGAGAGAGAGAGCACATCGGCATACTGACAAAAGGATGTGTCAGTTGCCGACGGTGCTTCCTTCTGAAAGCAGCCGGAAGGGGTATAAGAGTAATGCTTTGGTCGAAGGATCGAAGAACACTGCTCGGAATTCTAGGCTTCTGGATAAACAGGGATGGAATACAAGTCAAAGAAAACATCAGAATGAGTTGGTAGCTACCGCGGAGCTGGATCTTCGCTGTACGCTGACAGCCAAAGCCGCTGCTTGATTTTCCATAGTGGATTTTGAACTGCTGAGGCTTTAGTTGTCCGTTCTTATGCGCACATGAATAATGGAGCATGACCTTCGATAAGTTACTCTGGAAATAAAAGCAAAAAATCACCGCTTTGCAACTTTGGCTCATGCTCCTTAACCATTTTGTTGAATATTTTTTCCTTCGCCAATCCCTAAACAAATACTAGGCAGATCGATTTTTTTCCCCTATTTTGTCCTTGCGATAAAAAAATGGGCATTTGATGACAGCCAAGTGCTGGAAACTTTACCGCGTCCGACAAGATAGGACGGTCGAGCTCATCGTCGATCTGGTTTCAGAAAAGATCTATCATAAGAAGGCCTGAAGTGGTGTCTGTATGCCATCATCATCGGCGATGAAGTTGGGCACTTGGTCGTCTCCCACAAAAACAGGTTGCTGCGCTTTGACGCTGAACTGGTCTTTGCCATCTACAAGGCAAAGAACATTGAAGTAGTCATCCTCAACCAAGGCAAGGAGACAACCTTTAAGGGAAACTAGCCTTGAAGAGGACAGGGAATCCGCATTGAACCTAGGTGAATAGGAATAAGTAATTCTGCTAGAACGGTACAATAGCTCTCTATTATATTAAAAGATGAGGAGCTTACATGTTGTCATTGGGGGGGGTGGATTTGGTGGATTGACGGCAGCAAAGACTTTAGGCAAAGAGATCCAAAAAAGAAAACTTCCCTGTAAGCTCACCTTAATCGATAAAGAAAACCACCATCTTTTTCAACCTTTGCTATATCAAGTAGCAACAGCAGGATTAGCTGCTACTGATATTGCCGTGCCGATTCGTTCTATTTTAAGTAGGATGCAAGAAGTAGAGGTGCGGATGGAAACTATTGAAAGAATAGATTTGGAGAAAAAAATGCTCTTCTGTTCAAAGGGAATTGTTCCGTATGATTTTTTGGTTCTTTCTTTAGGAATGCGGGTTAATTATTTTGGTCATGAGGAATGGAGCTCTTTTTGTTTGGGTTTAAAGACCCTTGAAGATGCTCGTTCGATTCGAAATGTGATTCTTAATGCATTTGAACAGGCTGAAATTGAAACTAATCCTAAAGAGCGAGAAAAATATATGACATTTGTTATCGTAGGAGGGGGACCTACTGGGGTTGAATTAGCAGGAGCTCTAGCTGAACTTTCTAAAAAGGCACTGAAAAAAGATTTTCGAAATATTGACCCAGCAAAAACTCGAATCATTTTACTGGAAGCCGCCCCTAGAATTCTTCTTTCTTATAATGAAAGACTGTCCGCATTAGCACACCGCCGTTTAGAAAAAATGGGTGTAGAAATAATGGTTGCGAAACCGGTAGAGAAGATCGAAAAAGGAAAGATTTTTTATAAAGATGGTATGATGGAAGCTTCGACAATTTTATGGGCAGCGGGAGTATGTGCGATGGAGCTGCCTGGATTAGATGTTCCAAAAGCAAAAGATGGGCGCATAAAAGTCTTAGAAGATCTTACAATACCTGGGCATCCTGAGATCTTTGTTATAGGAGATATGGCGATGGTAGCTGGAGTTCCTGCAGTAGCTCCTGCGGCTATCCAGATGGGTAAATATGCGGCCTATGAGATATCTAGGAGAGTATCTTTTCTAGTGGGAAGAAGAACAGGTCGGGATTTTTTAAAACCAAGAGCGTTTCATTATTTCAATAAGGGAATGATGACGACGCTGGGCAGGGGAAAAGCTATAGTCCAATTCCATAATTTTGGATTTAATGGGTATCTAGCTTGGATTGTTTGGCTGCTTGTCCATATAATTACTCTTATCTCCTTTAGAAATCGACTGGCTGTTTTGATTCAGTGGGCTTGGGCTTATTTCCGTTTTAAACCTGGAGCAAGACTGCTTTCAAAATGATTGTCAGTTAGGGTATAAAACCGATGACTCGTGCAGGAAAACCAGTAGCACCTTTTAAGGGAATAGTAGCCACAAAAATCCACGCCCCAGCTGGGGGCAGCTCCTTAAGATTGCACAAACATTCCAAGCCCCATTTTCCTGCTGCGAATAGCGTTTTGTGTACCGGATAATCCTGGCTTTTTCCACAATCAATAGAAAGAGTATCAACACCAATCCCAGCAATCTTTCTTTCATGAATTAAAAACTGAACGGCTTCTAGAGAAAATCCGGGAAAATGCAAAAGCCCATCTTCTTTTTTATTGTAAAAAAAGGGAGTCTGTATCCATTTTTCCCATCCGCTATACATCAGGACAACACTATTTTCAGGGATAGCTCCATACCTTTCTTCCCACAGTAGAATGTCCTCTAAGGTTAAGAGCGTATCTGGATTATGGGTTGTATTTTCCGAAATGTCTATAAGCACTAAGGGAGAAAAAAGATCAGGAAGTTCTATATCCCCAACCGATTTGCCAGCTTTCGAATAGTGTAAAGGAGCATCGAAATGGGTTCCCCAGTGTTCTGGTAATTCCCATCTATTAGAAGCATAACCATCTTCTTTGGTTGTTTGGAAGCATATATGAGCTGGTGAGCCCTGCCCTGGGAAAATCGGAAAACTCGGCTGAAGGGGATAGGTAAGATCAACAATTGCATGAAAATGAAAAGCAGTAGGAAGGGGATAGCGCATAGGTCTCTAGCATTTTTTATAACAAGGCTAGGAGAAAAAAAGAATAAAAAAGAAGGAAAAGCCTATAGAAAATACCCGTTTTGAATGTTGAAAGAAATAGGATTCTTTATACTATGCTTTTAAGGATAGTCGATTGGAGCAAAAACTCTTTAAGCTTTCTTTTTGTGATTTTATTGTATACATGGGCCAATCTCTCCGCTCATTCAGAAAATGGGAAAGTGCTTTATCGGGAGCATTGCTCAAGCTGTCATGGTCTCAATGGAGAAGGATTAGGATCTAATCCACCGTTGAAAAATTCTTCTTGGCTAACCGGAGATTCTCAAAGATTGATTCGGCTTGTCTTAAATGGTTATTCTGGAAGAATCGAGGTTGGTGGAGAGATATATAGAGGAAATATGCCAGCTTGGAGGACGCAATTAAACGACAAAGAGATTGCTGCTATTTTAACTTATCTTCGGTCCAATTGGGGGGGAGGACCAATAACTCCTCAAGAGGTTGCTACTGTCAGGGAAAAAACTAAAAACGAACCTACCACGGGTGCAATTTCTGGATGTAGAGCTAACAGGATGGGCGCTATGGATTCCAGATCTATGGGAAGAGGGATGCGGAGAGGGATGGGTTGTGGGGGGTGTGGGCGCTAATTGAGGAATATTTTTTTTGTACAATTTTGGTGTAGAGCTCTTCATATTTTTTTGCGGACTCCTCCCAGCTAAAATTTTTCCCCATGCCATTGATACGAGCTGTTTGGATCAATTGGGGTTTGTTTTTCCAAAGCTCAAGAGCTGTTTTTAAAACCTCTAAAAGGGCAGTGGCTTCAGGTTGATGAAATAAAAAACCCGTTCCGCTAGGGCCTTGGCGAATATCTAGGACGCTGTCGACTATTCCTCCTGTTGCTCTGGCTATGGGAACAGTGCCATAAATCTGGGCATAGAGTTGTCCTAGCCCACAGGGTTCATAAAGAGAAGGCATAAGGAAAAAGTCGCTCCCAGCAAAGATAAGATGAGCTAATTCTTCAGAAAAACCGATAAAGGAAGCTGCTTTCCCTGAAAATTCCATAGAGAGAGTTCTAAAAAAATCTTCAAACTCTTTTTCTCCTTCACCTAATAAAACAAACTGGAAATCTTCTGTTGCTAACGCTTCCTTGAGAATGGATTTCAGAAGCGAAATTCCTTTCTGGAAATGAAGCCGTGTGACCATCCCAACAATTGGAATATTAGTGGCTTTTCGAAGCCCGAATTTTTCCTGCAGTGCTTCCTTGCACAGCAGCTTGCCTTTAAGATCCGTTTTATCATAATTAGCTGGGATCAAAGGATCTATTTTGGGGTTCCATACCTCCATATCCACCCCATTGAGGATACCCATGAGCCTATCTGCTCTTTTCCTAAGTATTTCAGAGAGTCCTGCTCCACCAATAGGCTCGAGAATTTCCTTTGCATAAGTGGGCGATACTGTCGTTATAAAATCGCTGTACACTATGCCAGCTTTTAAAAGATTGATTTGGCCATAATCTTCAAACGTATCAGCAGTAAATAGTTTCCAATCGATTCCTAGATAAGGAAGCACCACGGCATCGTATTTGCCTTGATAACAAATGTTGTGGATGGTTAGAAGAGAGGCGGAATTTTTAAATGGGGAAAGAAGATTAGGCCATATCTTTAAAAAGACTGAGACGAGGGCAGTTTGCCAATCATTAACATGAAAAACATCCGGAATCCAGCCCATTTCTTTACAAATTTCAAGAACGGCTTTGGAGAACATACCAAACCTATAAGCATTGTCTTTGTATTCCCCACCGGGTTCATCATAAATTCCTCTTCTGTTGAAATAATCCGCATATTCAACAAGCCAAAGTGGTATATTTCCATCTAAAGATGCCTCATGCAGTCCAATCCAATGTTCACAATTGCAGCCCATGTGCACACAGGCAGAGCCGAGAAATCGAATATTATAGAGAGATTTGTCAATGACCGAATAAAAAGGAATAATGACTTTTACTTCATGATCCAGCTTTGCTAAGGATCGGCTTAACGAAAAAACCATATCTGCTAGCCCTCCTACTTTGGCATAGGGACTACATTCAGAAGCAACAAGCAAGATTTTAAGCCTAATTTTTTCCTCTTTTCTCTCCTCCTTCTTCAACTCTTTGACCGGTTGTTGATCCTTTTGGAGGGCTCTTACTTTTTTGGCAGAAGTGCCTTTTGCTGTTTTTTTGGTAGCAGTCGTTGTTTTTCTTTTGGATGAAGCTAAAATCATAACTTTATTGCTACTGGAATGCTATCAGTAAGCCAAGAAATAATAAGATGCGATTCTCACAATTTATTTATAAGCAATCTGTTCAATCTTTATCCAACTTTGACAGAGGATACGGAAGGAAATATTAGAAGGGGGGTGGCTTTTTGACGGTGAAAGGATCGAACTACATGATATAGGGAAGATGAATGATAAAAGAAAGTTTAGAGAAAGCTTAAAAATAGGCAAGATTTCTTCCCATGATCAGGGTAATGAACAAATTCCTATAAGAGTCGTTGCCTATGGCTATAAAGGAGATCGGATTGATACCAATACAGCTTTGGGAATTGGAGCTTTTAATAATAGATTGGGTCCTTTCAGCTTTGCTTTAAGCCATTCTTTAGAAAAAAAACTTTCTTTAAAAAAAGGAGACATTCTTCTTTTGCACTTTTCCAATGGGAAGAAAATGGTTGGACAATTCGATGATAGGATTCCAGCTTCAAGCATTTGCAAGCTAATAAAAAAACATGGAAAAGGAGCAAAATTGACAATAGATGTCTACATGCCTTGGGGAAATAAAAAGGAAGCTTACAGTCTTCCAGAACTTGCAAAGTTAGAAGTCTTAAAGAAAGGAACTAACCCAATGCAACTAGAAAAGCTCTTAATAAAAAAGGGGGTTCCTGTTTATGAACGAGCCAATCGGTGGTATCCATGGATTGAGGCACAAAGGCTTCATGAAAAAATGAAAGAGAGCAATTCCATGCATCTTTTTTTTGATAAGCACATCAAAAGATCTTCCTTTAACTTTTTGGATCGGTAATTAGATTTTTTTTACCCACACCTGCCCTCTTAAAACAGTTGTGCAGGATGTAACCTTTTTTCTCGTGCATTTTGGGTGGTTGTGCCACCTTTAAACTCCAAGGCAATGGGATTAGACGACTTTAAAGTCGCCTTTGGAGTGCTGAGTCCTATATCTAGAGAGAGGGTATAACCTAGGGTCGTTCACTCTTTTTGCAAAAAAAAAGAAAATTCTTTGTTTTCGCTTCATATCTATTATATTATAAAACCACAGTATAAAAAACTTATCCTTTTATTAAGCTTTTATTTTCGAACAATTTGAACAACCTTTTCCCCTTTCTATCTTCTCATGACTCCACAACATATTCCTATTCGCAGCGCAAATCCTGAAACGACTATCCATTCCTGGAAAGCCAAAGTTCTTGCCTACCAAAAGCCTTCCCTATGGAAAAGTCTCTGGCAACTGGTAAACACACTCATTCCTTATGCAGCACTCTGGTATCTCATTTATTTAAGTCTTCCCGTCTCAGTTTTTCTTGTTTTGCTTCTTGTTGTGCTTTGTGCGGCTTTCCAAATCCGGATATTTTCTCTATTCCATGATTGCTGCCATAGCTCCTTTTTTAAGTCGAAGAAGGCCAATGAAATCATTGGTACATTCCTTGGCATTCTAGTCTTTACTCCTTACCATCATTGGAAATGGGAACATTCCATTCATCATGGCAATGCGGGGAACCTTGACAAAAGAGGTATTGGAGATATGTGGACATGGACGGTCAAAGAATATTTAGCCTCCCCATGGTGGCGGAAGTTAAGCTATCGAATACTTCGTCATCCCTTGTTTTTATTTGGAATTTCTCCGCTTGTTCTTTTTCTTATTAAATACCGGTTTGCTTCAAAAAACGCAGGGAAAAAAGCGCGGCAATCGGTTTTGATTACAAATGTTGGTATTTTTTCCCTATGCGTATCTCTTGGATTCTTCTTTGGTTGGCAAAAATATATTCCTATCCAACTTATGATTGTTTTTCTTGCAGGTTCCGCAGGGATTTGGCTCTTTTATGTCCAACATCAATTTGAAGAGGTTTATTGGGAAAGAGGGAAAAAATGGGATTTTCAATCTGTTGCTCTAGAAGGAAGTTCTTTTTATAAACTTCCAAAGATTTTAGAATGGATTACCGCCAGTATTGGTTATCACCATGTCCATCATTTAAGTCCCCAAATACCCAATTACTTCTTAAAACAATGCCACAAAAACGAACCCATTTTTGAAAAAGCAAAGACTCTGACTCTCCTATCTAGTCTGAGAACTCTAAACCTTCATCTTTGGGATGAAGACCAAAGAAAAATGGTTAGTTTCAAATTTCTTAGAACTTTTTCTTCTTCAAAAAATTAACGCTGAGAAGCTTTGCATCAATTCATTTCAAAAGCGGCCTGGAACAATAATATCAAGCTTGATGTCTGCATGAGATCACAGCCGACTAAAACGTGCCTTCATTAAGTCTAATCCCTAGCTTTCAAGGTAATACTTATGGAGTTAGACCAACAGAGGAAGGGAATGAGTAGGCGGCTATCTTTTTAGGGGATATCCAGTCATTTTGTAAGCCATCTACCAGTAGAGAGGGGAAAATCAATCTTAGACTAACTACTAAGGATAAGTTTTAGAAAGCCTCTCACAAATTGTTGACATCCTCCCCATGCCTAAAGGCAGGGGATTCCTGGAGATAACTGACCAGATTTAGCCAGGGCAAGCTCTCCGATGAGGGTGTTGAGGTTTTGATAGACCCTG
>Ga0080003_1000878_pt1 | contig 17927 bp, 23 predicted proteins | sample JossMetagenome_FD_69206 | JGI IMG/M metagenome (GOLD analysis project Ga0080003, IMG submission 69206) | Hot spring microbial communities from Joseph's Coat, Yellowstone National Park, USA - JC2_E (SPADES assembly) (version 2) | ecosystem: Environmental > Aquatic > Thermal springs > Hot (42-90C)...
AATCACTTATTCAGGCGGAAAAGACAGCACTGCGCTTGTTGTCATGGCCTTGTATATGAAAGAATTGCATCCTGACATAGACCTTAACATAACTTATTCTGATACAATGATGGAAATTCCCCAAATGACTGCGGTAGCGTATTCCTTCCTTGAGGCGATCGAAGCCAGATATCCTGCTAAGGTCAATATAGTCTATCCGGACATAAATGATACCTATTGGGTAAGAATGATAGGAAGGGGATATCCTCCCCCGGGCCCAAGGTTTAGATGGTGTACTGATAAGATAAAGATAAAACCCTCAAGAAGACTGCACAATGATGGCGGGATATTCATAACGGGACTTCGACTGGGGGAAAGCTCTCAAAGAGATGGAAGGATTAAGAATTCATGTCTAAATGGAGTTGCTGACGAGTGTGGTGGCGACGTCTGGATCAACCAGCAAGGAATTGATGTAGCAGCTCCTATCATACACTGGTCAACAGAAGAAGTATGGGCTTTTCTCATATTTTCCGCTAAGAAGGTAGTACCAGAGGTTCAGTATGTTATAGATCTATATGGGAACACGCCGATGAGATTTGGTTGTTGGATGTGCACTGTCGTCAGGAGAGATAAAACTCTGATGGTACTAGCTGCTCAAGGTGATTTCAAATCTAAGAAATTGTTGGAGTTCAGAGAGTGGCTAATGAGGGAAAGCAGGAAAGATGAAAACAGATATATCAGGAAAAATGGAGTGAAAGGTAGGCTAAAAAAAGAGTTCAGACTTGAAATATTAAAAAAATTAAAAAAATTAGAATCAGATACCGAATTGAAACTTATTACCGATAAGGAAGTAGAAGCCATAACTAATTTAATCAATTCTGGAAAGTATGAACAATATAATTAATGGTTACCTCGAGTTTTAATCCTCCTTATTTTCTGAAAGTTTGTATATTTCATAGAGTGCTTTTATAAGGTCCTTCTTAAACTTATCATCAACAGGCCCCATCGCAGCCACCGTAATAAAAATACTATCCCACACTTTAGACCTGGGCCCCTTTACTCTCGGTATTGTTACCTTTAATTCACCTTTTTCGGAAATTATTTTTCCAAATTCATCTTCGTTTGTTGTGTATGTTGGTTTTAAAACGTCAGCATTATATTTAGGAAGAATGTTTTTTTCCACAGTTCTCATTGGGTTCTTCTTTTCAAGTTTCTCTTTTCTTTGTCTTTCTCTTCTCGATTTTATTATTTTTATTAATCCTGGTTTTTTAGGCAGTGATGATATAAGTTCATTATAAAATTTTTCATCTTCCGGTCTCATTTTTGGTTCTTTGATTGCCTCTGCTACCTCAGGAACATTTTCCTCTATAGTACGGTCGGAACTCTCCTCTAATGTTTGTCTTATGATTGACGGCTTTTTTGGAGCCTCCCCTTTGAATAGGTTATCCAAGTAGCTCCTAAGATAAATAAATGCTCTGGACCCTTCATACAAACTTTCCCTGTCCAGATTAACTATTGAATCAAAGCCTTCGTCAAGATATACTTCAACTTCCAATTGATGCAGAACTACCGGGTTTTCGCTATATAGCCTTAGCTCATCTCTAAAAATATCTCCTATTGCTACATTAAAAACCCTGAATAAAAGACCCCTGAATTCGTGCGGGAGTATTCTGGCGTTCTGATGATAGGCGTACCCTCTAATTAACGCTTTGATTTTCTTACCTGCCTCATTTTCCAGTTCGTATCCTGGAGAATTTGTAAAAGTATATACGTAAGGGTCAAGCTTCTCAAAGGGAATTTGCTTGAGGTCATAATCAAGCGGGTATCTGATTGGCTTAAACAGCTTGAACTCATTCTCATCCGGTTGGGATATCCCTCCTTTCATTTTCTCGATTATTTTAATAAATACATTGAAGTTGGAATCTTTAAGCTTCTTCTTGATTGACAGTAAAATTTCATCTGTTGCACCTGGAATGTCCCTTTTTTGCCCGTCTCTGTCGATGATGGTTGGCCGTACTGGGCCGTCAGGAAGATACTCTACCGGCGACATTAGACCCAGCTGTGCAATTATTTGGTCAAATACTGGTAATTTTCCAAGTTTCTGTAATTCCCCCATTTTCTCTATAAAATTGGCAAAGTAGATATTCAAATCATCCTCTGAAGTTTTCTTGACTGGTGTGTTGTATAAATACGATTCATCTATATTCTCTAGTATGTTTGCCAGAAATGGAGGCTTAAAGTCAGTAATTTCAACAATTGTATAGGATTGATCAGGTTGCACCTTTGTAGATGTTATCCTCACGTTTCCTATGGAAAATTTGTCCATGCTCTCCTTTAGCTCTCTAATGTCATCGAAGAAGCTGAGGGATATTTCCGCCCGGTATTCGTTGTCCTCGCCCTTTTTCTTAGTCTTTACTGTGAAACTTCTGCATGCCGATGCGACAGAAAGCATCCCGATTCCTAGTCTACCTATCACGTCTCTTTTCAGCTCTTTAGTTTTCTTCTCCTCATCTAATTCCTTCAAGCTCCCTCCGATGTGTGTAAATGCGTGTACCAAGTTATCTAGATCCATCCCATTCCCGTCATCTTTTACGGTTATTTTCTGCAGTGAAGGTTTAGATTTTTCATCGTATAGGAAATGAAACTCGACAACCACATTCTTTGCATCTGCATCGTATGAATTACTAAGAAGCTCCTTAATTGCGCTTGCCGGAGAACGGTATAATCCAGAGGATATGTGCTTAATTATTTGAACAGAGACTTGAAGTGATAGCACCTTTTCAAACCGTTCTTCAGTCATACTTAACCCTCCAGGTATTTCCATTGCTGAAATAACTCTGATATCCAGCAAGTACGACATCTAATGCTTTCTCAGCGTCAGCGCGGTCAATAGGCGTTCTCGGATGCAGTCCAGCAGAAAGGTTATCATATTGAGTTTTAAAATCTTGATAATATTCTTTAATAATTGTGAAAATTTTGTTATTTATATCTTGGTCGATTTTATTTATCATTCTCATTAAATTATCACGAGCATGATCTTTACCTTTCAGCGAATTAGGTATTTTCCCCTCTTTTATATGTTTCCTAAATCTATCACTAAAGATTGTTGTTATGAAGTATAGGAAACCTATTTCACCTATTCCAGAGTAAATATTCTCTAATTCTTCCCTATCTGTCTTAAAATTTAAGTAATACTTTTCTGAAAAGAAATAGGGTCCATAATTATCATAGATTAACCTTTCTAAGAGCATCCTAATGCTGTAAGCTGCCCCTGACCAATATTCAGTTGTTATAAAATAGAGGGCGTAATTATAGTGCTCCATGATGTCATCTGCAATATTGTTAGAGAAGAATTTGGGGTATTTATCCTTTAAAGATATTAGTGTATTCGAGACTTGATCCGGATAAACAGACCCGTCAGGATTTCTAATATATTTTAACACGTGTTTGTTATCACACATTAAATAAACTTCACCAGCAAAGGAAGAATTGGGGTTTTTTAACTCGAATGAACTTATCGAATCTGCTGGCTCAAAATAACAATAAATCTTTTGACTCCGGTTTAACATTATTGAACACCTCCTTTTAAATGGCTATTTATTTCTACATGATCTTTATTCTTTGAAAATAACGTTGCTGAATTCTCTTTCAGGGGTATAATAGACCTGCTGATTAATTGCCGCTTAACAAATATATAAAACTCTTCGTAATTAATGTATAATCTGATTTTAAAATCTCTAAATCCAGCCGGCTTGTCTAATTTTCCATCATTTTCCGGGATCATATGTTCAACTACATGATCAAATGAATATAAATCTGGATAAGAAGTGTCTTCAACTACCTCGCCCGTAACTCTTAACTCTTTCACCTCTTTCCCCTCTCCTTATTTCTTAAACACATCTCCAATCGATGTTAACTTCTCCAGGCATTTCATTCTTTACCCACCACATCAACTGAATCTTCCCATTCCAGCGTCACCTTCATAGTTTCAGGTTTTGGCTCCTTTAGGACATTCTTCGAAATCCTCATATTTATCATCCCTCCTTCTGGCAACTTCACGGAATAACCATCATAGCCAAGCCCCGCAAAATATTTCTTTAAAGTCAATTCAATTTTTCCCATAAAACCGTCCACACCCCCTTCATAATATTAATAAATTCCCAATTATCTCCCATCATATGAATATAAATAATGTGTTATTTTAATATTTTCCTGATTTCAGTACTCCCGCAGGTAATGATATTTCATAACAATTAGAGATACAATTGATGATTTTTGGTTTTTGATTAACTTTTGGTTTAATGCCATATAGCTTTGTTTTACCCGTGTGAGCTGCTTATTGATTTGTCGGCAATGCGGCTTCAAAACCTTTATGTCTTAAAGTAAAAAAGTCCCTACACTTAATGGAATATCCAAGAGTAAAATAGATAAATACTTTGAACAAATGGAAGAAGCAAAATGCCCAAAACCAGAAAATTAATCAATTCATTAGCGAACTATCCACTCCTTAACAATAGATAAAAAAATTTTGTTAACTGTTTTGTGCTTTTGTTATCTCATTGTATTTTTAAACGCGATTTTGACCTGATGAAAAGGGCAAGTAGTTTTTGCGCATTTTTTCACCGAAAGCATTTTATTTTGCCTTGTGAATTTCAAAAACACAATGGTACGGAAAAATAACTTGAAACAAAATATCCCGCCCGAGGCTTGATTTGAGTTTGAATGATGATAAAGGTAAGTTACCTGTTTATGTTTTAGATGCTGCTGGCTTATTTAAGATCAGTTTAATTGATTCAAAAAAGATGTTCACCACCAATAAAGCCATGAGTGAAATAAAAAATGATAACGAGAGGGCAATCGTGAATTATTATATAAAAAACTCGGTATTAAAAATAATTGAACCTGAAGGTGAGGCACTAAATCTTGCCATTAATTTTAAAAGAAAAAATCCGAATCTATCAGATACCGACATCTCAATTATGGCGATAGCCTTACAGCTAAATAAGGTGTATGATGTCACCGTAATAACAGATGATTATGAATTACAGAATGCACTTGCTCAGTCAGGTATCAAATTTAAAGGGATTAAAACTGTAGGTATAAAAAAAATAGTACAGTGGACATACAAGTGCACTGGCTGCGGGAGATATTTTAAAGAACCCTATAAGGTTTGTCCTTACTGTGGCAGCAGAGTCAAGAGAAAACCAAAGAAAACCAAGCTTGCATAATAGACCAAATCTACTTTTACAGAATCGAATTTTAAATAATTGTAATATTATGTGACTTTTATTGTTTACACGTACAGGTGCCATTAATCTCATAATATGTTACTTACATGCCAGCTTTCATAAAAAGAATCCAGAACTGGTGAATATTTCTGAATCCACTTTCATATGGCTCCTTCTAATTAAGGTTCAAGCTCTTCTCAAACTGAAGAAATACGGCATAAAATACAAAATGTTATCGGAATCCTATTACTGGATGGTCATTTGCTAGAAATAGGGCCAACTAAAAATATATTTCGAGCTTTAACAGTATCCATGCGCAACCTTTAATGGTACATATTGGCATATCTATCAAGTTAAGTCGGCTGGTCACAACGCAAGATTTAATATTAACAGTTTATTCAAAAATAGTGTTGAGCACAGAGGAATTGCAGCGCCTTGCTGAGCTAAAAACTCAGATAGAGGCCAAGCTGGAAGAGTTAAGAGATCAAGAGCGCCTATATTCTGAAGTACTGTCTGTAATAGATGAATTATTAAAAAAGGAAAGTTTTGTAAAGGCCGTTCAGATGCCAATAGAGGGCCAGAAGGAAGAGGAGGTGGAAATAAGACAATTAAAAAGGCCCAAAGACGGATTGCACCTTGCTGATGCTTATATAAAAAAGGATAGCGCGGTGATCAAGCCGTTGCCAGAACTTGCGTTAAAACAAGAAATTCCGCCGTTTAAATCATTCTTCGTAAACAAGATATTGGAAGGGATGAAGAACAAAGATAAGGAGGAAGTAGAGGAGGGCAAAATAACCGCAGAAGAGGCATTTAAATATGACATTGAAATGAACGATGGAGTTATCAATCAAATTAGCATAAAAAATTATAGGACGCAGACAAGATTAAATGAAATAATAAACACTGCTTTATGGACATTTAGTAGAATGCTGGAAAAGTCATAAAATAAAATAAAATAAAATAAAAAATACCAAAAGATTATATATCGAAATACTATGAAATTTTTGTACCAGCAGGCATGTCCTTATCAGTAGTTAGAAGGGAAAGATCTTCATCGTTAAATGCGGCCAAAAGCATGACTTCAGATACGTAGCCCAAAATTGGTTTTGGAATCAGGTTGGTTACCACTATTACCCTTTTGCCCACAAGATCCTGTAAGCTATAATATTTGCTTATTCCTGCTATGGCTTGTCTTTGTGAATCTCCAAGATCAATTATTACCCTGAGCAGTTTTTTAGAGCCCTCTATTGGATAAACTTCCTTGATTTTACCGACCCTCAAATCCAGCTTCTGAAACGAATCAAAATCCACTTGACCCATACTCTGAATTTAAAACCACTATCTAATAAAAGTTTGTGATTTCCAATATGGGATTTTGATTGTCTGGAGAAGGCAACGATAAGTTTAAATGGGCACATATATTGGAAATCAATGTTATGCCAACAGCATATGACGTGCCAGCAGATAAACTAATAGATGGGATAAAGGATTACTTGAAAAAATCAGGTATAATTAACTTGCCCATTTTCGCAACTTATTCAAAGACCGGCTCACAGGCAGAAAGGCCGCCGCTTGATCCTGATTGGTACTTTTACAGGGCTGCATCAATACTGAGAAAAATCTATATTTATGGACCCTTGAGCGTAAAGGACCTTTCCAAGATTTACGGTGGGAGAAAGCAACGGAGCTTTTATCTTGCACATTCTCAGCCTGCTGGAACAAAGCACATAAGAAAGATACTTTTGGATCTAGAAGCGGCTGGTTTAATTAAGAAGACAAGTTCAGGAAGAGAATTAACTGGGAAAGGCAAATCAACAGTCGATAAGATATCAAGCGATATATTTGACAGCCTAAAGGGCAAAATAAAGGCTGTAGAAAAGTTAGGTATAGGGTGAACAAATTATGGCCGCTCCCTATTCTACTGATGAAGAACGTAAAAAGAAGGAGTTAGCGGAGCTTAAGGAAAAGTATCTAAGAGTTTATCTTACACCTGAGGCGAGATACAGGCTGAACAACTTGAAATTGGTTGGCAATGAAATGGCTAAGGTGCTGGAGGATAAAATTTTTGAGCTTGCAGTTAATGGTAAGATAGATCATCAGATAAATGACGAAGAATTAAAGGATCTTCTTACTAAAATGCAAGCTAATAAAAGGGAGTTTAAGATAGTATGGTGATATAAAATGGGTTCAAATAAAAGTGCGAGGGAAAAAAAGATATTTGTTTCAGCAATAAGGAAAAACAGGCCAGTTCCATCATGGGCGGTATTAAAGACAAACAGAAATTTTACGTATAATTTTAAGAGGAGAGACTGGAGACATAAGAAAATAGGCGATAGCATATGACAGAAGAAAAAACAATGACTATTTCATTTTCAAGGATATTTTATAAGCAGTATTATCAGAGGTCAAATAAGGCAATCGATTACCTTAGGAACAGGATTAAAAGGGCGGTCAAGGTTGAAAATGTAAATATTACCAACGAATTAAACGCTGAAATATGGAACAGGGGCCAAAATCTGAACATCAGACGAGTTAAAATAAAGGTGACAGTTGATAAAGATAACAATCAAGCTACTGCTGATGTTTTTGAGCATCCTAAGCAGAAAGAACCTCAGAAGCAACAAGCAGAAAAGGAGCCTGCGGAAACCGAGCAAGCATAAACTATTATTAATGGGTCAAAATAAGCTATTGATATGTTAGAGGAGTTATTTTATCCCAAGAGCATTGCAATTGTTGGTGCGTCTAGAAACAGGGACAAGATCGGTAACATAATCCTGCGTAACGTAATCTCAACTTATACAGGGAAAATATACCCTGTGAATAACAGGGCTGACGAAATAGAAGGGCTGAAGTGCTATAAAAGCATATCAGAAATCAATGAACCTGTTGATCTTGTAATATTCAGTATACCTAGGGAGGAAATGGTTCAAGCCATGGAAGAAGCAGGCAAAGTAGGCATAAAGGCTGCAGTCGTTATAACGGCAGGATTCAGGGAAAGGGACGAAGAGGGAGCCAGAATAGAAAAGGAGATGGTAAAAACTGCTCAAAAGTATTCAATGAGATTTTTAGGTCCAAATACAATGGGGATAATGACTCCTACATTTAACGCCACATTTACATTTGCTGATGTAAAGCCAGGTAACATAGCAATTGTAGCACAATCAGGAGGAATGGGAGCCTACATGTTAAACTGGGCGCAGAGAACTAGGACAGGTTTGAGTTACTTTGTGGGGCTGGGAAACCAGGCTGACATTAAAGAAATAGATGTTTTTGAGTTTTTGTCAAATGATCCACAGGCTAAGTCAATTTTTTCTTATATGGAAGGCATATCAGACGGTGAAAGGTTTCTTAACGAAATGCCAGAAATAACGGTTAAGAAGCCCATAGTCTTTTTAAAGGGCGGCGCCAGCGGAGCAGGCGAACAGGCAATACGCACGCACACGGGCAGCCTGGCAGGATCTTATGAGCTGTTCAGGGCAGCTGTCAAGACCGTCGGTGGCATATTTGTAGAGAATTTAACAGACCTTTTAAATTTAGCAAAGATACTTTCTTCAGAGGAACCTATTAAGAAAGATATTCTTATAATTACAAATTCAGGAGGGCATGGAGTATTAACTGTAGATGAGATAGATAGAAACAGGCTCAGCTTAACCAAGCTCCCACCAAAGGTGCAGTCAACCCTTGAAATGGTGCTTCCTCCTCATGCATCGCCCAGAAACCCGCTGGATTTGGGTGGTGATGCAAACCTTGAAAGATACATCACAGCGTTAAAAATAGTGCAGGGGCTTGACTGCACAAAGCTGGTTCTAGTTCAATCGCTGGCCACGGTGAGCTGCGTTGAAGTAGCCAAGGCGTTGCTTAACTTTAAGGGCAAGGGTTTTGTTGGGGTTGTAATGGGACTGAGTGAAGATGCTGCGGCAAGAACTCTTGATTCAGCCAATGTACCCTCATTTAGGTTCCCTGAAGAAGCTGTAAGGGCAATAAAATATTACACAGAAAAAAGGGAACCAATGCAAAAGATAAGGATAGCAGAGCCCATAATGGAAGCAAAACAGCTTGTTGAGGGTAAAACAACTCTTAAGGATTTTGAGGCATTTAAACTGATGGAAATTTACGGTGTCAGGGTGCCTGCTTGGGCAGTTGTATCTAATTTGGATGACGCAAAGAAGGAGGCAGAAAGAATAGGATTTCCGCTTGTGATGAAAGTTTCGCTTGACGAACCGGGGCATAAAACAGAGCTGGGGGGTGTAGTGACCAACGTGGAAAAGGAGGATGTGGAAAGCATATTTAACCAATTATCGTCAAAATCAAAGAGGATACTTCTGCAGAGGCAACTTAGCGGCGTGGAGGTTTTCATAGGTGGGTTGAAGGATGCAACATTTGGACCATCAATACTTGTTGGCATGGGTGGCGTTTATGTGGAGGTCATGAAGAGTGTCAGCTACGGTCTATCCCCTGTAGCAGAGCAGGAAGGCCTACAGATGTTAAAGGAAAGCAAGGTTTATGACATGCTTACAGCAAGGAAGAGAAATTACAACATCAATGCTGTTCTGAGGACATTGAGCCGGGTTTCAAGAATGATCGTGGACTTGAATGTGAAAGAAATGGACATAAACCCGCTCATTGTGAACCAGGAAGGGGCCTTTGCTGTGGATGTAAGAATAGTATTTTAAGCAAAGCTTAATTTTTGGTTCTAATTATTATAATATATGAAGGTTTACAGTAATTCATTTAAAAATGGGGAAAGAATACCCAAGAAGCATACGTGCGATGGTGATAACGTTTCCCCTCAAATAGCATGGGATGGAGTAAGTGGTGCATCGTCCTATGCAATTATTGTAGAGGACCCTGATGCCCCTTCTGGAACTTTCATACACTGGGTCATCTACAACATTCTGGGCACCAGCATTCCAGAAGGCGTTAGGCCCAATTCAGACGTGGGGATACAGGGCAAAAATGATTTCGGTAGAACTGGTTATGGAGGGCCCTGCCCACCACATGGTGACGGCAACCATAGGTACTTTTTCAAGGTGTACGCTCTGAACAGTCAGCTTCCAGCTGCAAGCGGCGTCAGCGCTAACAGGCTGAAGGAACTGATTCAAAACAAAATAGTTGATTCAGGAGAAATAATGGGCCTATATTCAAGAGATTGACATCTCCTATAATTTCTTCATCGATGTAATTTCTTACCTTGCTCAAAATGTCCCCTTCAAGAGTTTTGGAGTTCCAGATTGAATTTGTAATAATATTAATTAAAAAACCAAATATTAACGTTATTTACCAATAAATTAAACATCATAAATAACATAAAAAAGCAGTAATATTAACGTTATTTACCAATAATGTACGAATTACTTATCCAAAAACGTTAAATAATCAGAACGAACCCCTTCATGGTTGAAGGTGTTATAAAATAATGTCACAGAAAACTCACCTGAATTTAGTCGTGGTGGGCCATGTAGATAATGGCAAATCAACTACCTTAGGTCATTTTCTATTTAACCTAGGTGTTATAGATCCAAGAGAAGTGGAAGAGTTTGCAAAGGAATCTGAAAAACTTGGGGTTGGTGATTCATTCAAATATGCGTGGGTTTTGGACAGGCTGAAAGAGGAAAGGGAAAGAGGAGTTACAATAGATCTTGCATTCCAAAAATTTGAAACTAAGAAGTACTTTTTCACTTTAATTGACGCTCCAGGCCACAGGGATTTTGTAAAGAACATGATAACAGGCGCTAGCCAAGCAGACGCTGCGATTCTTGTAGTTTCTGCTAAGGAAGGTGAAACAGAAACTGCTCTATCTGAGGGTGGTCAGGCTAGGGAACATGCATTTTTGCTGAAAACATTGGGTGTTAATCAGCTGATAGTTCTTATAAATAAACTGGATGCAACACAACCACCGTACAGCCAAAAGAGATTCGAGGAGGTCAAAAAGATGGCTACAGACCTGTTAAGGTTGGTTGGTTATAAAATTGACACACTGCCAATAATACCGGTATCAGGATGGACTGGAGACAACCTGACAGAAAAATCCAGTAATATGCCATGGTACAAGGGGCCGACTTTGCTTGAAGCGCTTGACAATTTGCAGGTTCCGCCAAAGCCAACTGATAAGCCGCTCAGAATACCAATACAGGACGTTTATTCAATTACAGGGGTTGGTACAGTGCCAGTAGGAAGGGTGGTTACTGGGGTGATGAAGGTAGGTGATACAATAATCATAATGCCTCCAGCATTAAAGGGAGAAGTGAAGAGCATTGAAACTCACCATACAGGAGTTGAAAAGGCTGAACCAGGCGATAACATCGGTTTTAACGTAAGAGGAATAGCCAAGCAGGATGTAAAGAGAGGAATGGTGCTCGGGCATCCAGATAATCCGCCAACAGTAGCTAAGGAGTTTGTAGCTCAAATATTTGTTGTATTCCATCCAACAGCCATTGCAGCCGGTTATACGCCGGTTCTGCACGCACATACAGCACAGGTTGCCACATCAATAACAGAAATAATCAGCAAGATAGATCCCAGGACGGGGCAGGTAGTGGAGGATCATCCAAAGACAATAAAGACGGGAGATGCAGCGCTTGTTAGGTTAAAGCCATTGATACCGCTGTGCATTGAAACATACAAGGAGTTTCCGGAACTTGGCAGGTTTGCGCTGAGAGATTCAGGAAGAACCGTTGCTGCGGGTATAGTAAAGGAAATCAGTCAGAAAGCTTAAGTCATAACCTTCTGAAGGTTCCTGATCTTCAGATAATATTTCTGATATTTTATTAAATCTTTCAACAATTGATTCTATAAAGCCCTTTATTCTCTTAAGGTCTTCTTCCTCATTTTTACTTTTATCTATAATATTCATAGTTTCTGTGCACTGGTTTATGATGAGACCAACTTCTTCAACCAAATCTGAATCCACATTATTGAGGGTCAACCGTAAAGCTTCCCTATATTCTTGGAGCATAAATTTTAAACCCTGCAGTTCGTTCGCTGAACTTTCCATGTCCATTGTTTGGTCAAACCGTCGTTTAAAAACATTTAATACTTTAAACCAGATTCCCTGAATATTTTAACACCGGGCGGTGTTATTACTATTCTATCTTCACCCAACCTAGCTATGTCTCCCCCAACAGCCATAACGTACTTGTAGATCTCATCAATGGATTTTGATAGCTCATCTAGGCTCTTTTTTATAAGTGGTGTAAATCTAACTATTATAATGCAACCTGCATCAAGGTCAGCCTTCACCCTCTGGATGTCATCGTATCCCTTAAGAGGGTAGGCCTTTAAATAAGTCACTTTTTCAGATGACTTTTGCATTGCTACTTTAAATTAAATAAACGGTATAATAAACGTTTTTTGCTAATTTTATATACTAATTAGTTAAATTTATTACTTCAAAAAAGAGAAAACAATAAATTGGCATTCAAAGTAGCCATGAATTGAAAATTTTCGGTTAGTAAATGCATCAACTATATTTTTCAGAAATGGCATTAAAGTCTTCTTGTAAAAGCTTCCAGCCCATGGCCCCTGCATTTTCTTTTATATGGGCCACTTTTTCTGATTTGGGTATAGCTATTGTGTCATTGGATATGAGCCAGTTCAGAGCCACCTGGGCAGCAGTTTTATTATATTTCTGCCCTATTTTATTCAGAAAGGTATCACCCGAGATTAAACCCTTTTCCAATGGCGTATAGGCTATTAGGGCAATTTTTTCCCTTTTACAGTAAGGCATGAGTTCCTTTTCGGCTTCTCTGTAAAGCAAACTGTATCTTATTTCATTAGCCACTATATCGCTGCGCGGCATTTCTTCTCGGGCTTTTTTCAGAAGTCCAATATCGAAGTTGCTCACGCCAGCATACTTTATCTTTCCATCGTCTATTAGCCGCTGCATGGCAGAAAGCGTTTCCCTTAGAGGGACCCTTTCATTTGGCCAGTGTATAAGGTAAAGGTCGATATATGGTGTATCTAATCTTTTTAGCGAGTTTTCAGCCGCTTTAATTACCTGTTCTCGTTCTAAATGCGTGTACCACACCTTACTTATCACAAAGACACTTTCCCTTTCAAAATCCTTTATTGCTTTACCTACGAGCTCTTCGGTATGTCCTTGAGCATAGAACTCCGCAGTGTCAATCAATTTTAAGCCAGATTGCAAGGCAAATTTTATTATTTTAATCATCTCAGAATCTTTTGAACTATCAGGATAACTTTTGCCTCCTATACCCCATGTACCTAAACCTATTGGAACAACTCTGTCCCTTCCTATCTGTTTGAAATCATCCATACTTTAATAAATCGGGTTTATGCTTAAAAATCTTAATTAAACGTTCGTGGTTTGGGGAAGCTATCAGTAAATCTCTATGTTTAAATACATTGGCTTCCTTTTGCGCTGATGCCTTGCTCTACCCAGACAGAAGAAAACCTTCAAGACCAGCTGCAAGTGCTACATAACAGGGCATTATGAAAGGCTTGAACATTTTAGGGCTTGACCTGCTATTAACAGTAGAATGCGCTGGTAGGATGTTTAGAATTTACACCTGCGTATACACTTACAAATCCATGAGCAAGAAAGCTTCAACATTCATGGAGGAGATGAATTGCGAAGTATATATTTATATACCATTAATGAGAAATATATAGCAAAAAGGGAAATTATATTAACATTCAACATTAAGCATGGGAGAGATTTCTCTTTAGAACTGAGAAAGGCGAAACAGATAGCAGAATTCGCACTAAAGACGCATACACTTTCCTCTGAAGATGTAAAGCAGTTTGGTCTGAAGAGCATAATTGCAAACCAAATATTGAGGAAGAAATAAGGAGATCAAGGTTGTGGGGCATGTAAACCTTACAGTTCCAAACCAAGGTGTTGCGGTAGATAGGGAGAAGAGGGAAATATATATCCCGTTTTTAAAACTAACATTGAACTGCAACTTCAGAAATGATTTCGAGAAGGTTAATCAGGTAGAACTGGACGAGCAATATGTGCATGCGAGCGTATCCGTGCCGGAGAAACCTAGGATAGAACCAAAAGTTTGGCTAGACATGGACAGGGATGCACGCGAAGGGAGCACTGATACCCCAAAAGGGGCGACTCTGAGAACGACGGAGACCCCAGAACCTCCGAAGCTTAAGCGAGGAGAGTATGTCAGGTTGTGGCACCGGCTAGTATGTCGTTTAAACATGCTGCGGATTAAGGGGAAGCTTTAGTGAAAGATAAAGTCACTTGTTGAACTTGGCTATGCATGAGGCACTTAATCATTATGACATTTTTTGGAGAACAATAAATAAATAAATAAATAAAGAAAGAAAAAAGAAAAATATGCAAAATGCGTTCAACGCTGACTTTACTGGGTATGCCGCGGCATGTGCACCGATCAAATTATAAGGAAGTAAAATCCTGTTTTTTAAAGTATAATTTAAATATTTATATGATATTGCAGGTAATTTATTAATTTATTATAAGATATACGTTCAATTTTTATAAAAAATTTAATACGTTTGTCCAAAAATACCGTTTTTGCGATAAGCTTAAAAGTGATATGTATTTTATCTCTGCAAAAATGAACCTGCAATCTCAAACTGCTGCGCAGAAGCGCTCGTTTGAAGTACTTGTTATAAATGATAGGTGCAAGGAGTGTGGATTATGTATCGAATTATGCCCGCCCAAAGTGCTGGATAGGCTGGACAACTATAACAACTTTGGATACAGACCAACTTACATAAAGGACGAAGCTGGTTGTATAGGTTGTAAAATATGTGAATATGCTTGTCCAGAATTTGCAATATTTGTAAGGAAAGTTGATAAGAAATGAGCGATGGCAAATTAGTTTTTACTCACGGTAACGGCGCCATTGTGGAAGGTGCTATAAGCGCCGGATGCAGGTTTTATGCAGGATATCCAATAACACCATCTTCAGAGATAGCCGAGGAAATGTCAAATAGGCTACCAAAGGTTGGTGGTATATATGTTCAAGGTGAGGATGAGCTGGCCTCCATTAACATGATAGTTGGAGCTTCCATGGCAGGGGCCAAGGCAATGACCGCAACTTCTGGCCCGGGTTTCAGTTTAATGCAGGAAGGCTTGGGATTGGCAATAGCAACGGAAACACCGGTGGTCATTGTAGACATGATGAGAGCCGGTCCAAGTACGGGAATCGCCTCCAAGGCATGGCAGGGGGACATAATGCAGGCTAGATTTGGGTCGCATTCAGATTATGAAATCATATCGATTTATCCCTGGAGCGTGCAGGAGGCCTTTGACCTTACAGTTGAATCCTTTAATTTGGCTGAAAGGTATATGACGCCGGTCGTGCTTTTGGGTGATGCAATACTTGCAAGGATGAGGGAAAGGCTGCACATTAAAGCGCCGGATGAGATGAATATTATTTTAAGGAAAAAACCAGGAGAATCGTCAGAAAATTACCTACCATATAAAAGAGATCAATTTCTTGTCCCTGCTATAGCATCATTCGGGGAAGGCTTTTTTGTGCTTAAGGACAGCCTCACACACAATGAAAGGGGGTATTACTATGAAAAACCCGAAGTTCAAGAAAAATATGTAAAGGGAATAAATGAAAAAATAGAGAAAAATGCGCGCGATATAGAAAAATGGGATGCAGTGTTAACAGAAGACGCTGAGGTGGTTATAGTGGCAGCTGGTACCATGGCCAGGGTGGCTTATTCAATGATAATGGAAGCTAGAAAGAAAAACAGAAAATGGGGCCTGTTCAGGCCTATAACAATCTGGCCTTTCCCCGAGGATCAACTTAAAAATGCAACAAAAAACGCAAGGTATATAATTGTTATCGAAATGAGCACAGGAAAGCTGGTTTATCCAGTTAAGTGGTCAATAAATGAAAATGCTAGGGTCAGGCTTGTATCATGGTTAAATTATGAGGCCCCATCCCCTGAAGAACTTGAACGTTTATGTGAAAAGGAGATGAATGGCTAATGGAGGAACTGGTTCATCCGCTTGAAAGATATTTAAGGTCTGAAAAGTTACCTCATATGTGGTGCCCGGGCTGTGGTATAGGAACCGTGGTTCAGGCATTTTTGAGAGCTGTTGATGAACTGAAAATAGAGCAGGATAAAATTGTGGTTGTTAGCGGGATAGGGTGCACGGGAAGAATTCCGCAATATGTAAAGTTCGACGGGGCTCACGTGCTCCATGGAAGGGCCATTCCAGTTGCCCTTGGCGTAAAACTGGCGCGTCCAGATCTAAAGGTCGTGGTGTTTGGGGGAGATGGTGATCTGGCATCCATAGGGGGTAACCATTTAATTCATGCCGCAAGAAGAAATGCAGACCTAACGGTTATAATGGTCAATAACTTTATTTATGGATTAACGGGAGGCCAAGTTGCCCCAACAACACCAAAAGAGGTAGTAACATATACATCGCCATACAGCCCTGACAGCAAACCAGTTGATGCTGTAAAGCTAGTTTCTGCAGCAGGGGCATCATTTGTGGCTAGGTGGTCAACAGCATATCCTGTCTTGCTAAAAGAAAGCATAAAGAAGGCCTTTAACCATCGGGGATTCTCATTTATAGAGGTTATTTCACAGTGCCCTGAACTTTTTGGAAGAATTAACGGTTTTAAGAGCACATATGATCTCTACCAGAAGATCAAGAGAATAGGTATTATAAGGAGGGGGATAAGCCCCTATGAGGCAAAATATGACTGGAATACCGAAATATCACTGGGTGAATTTGTAAATTTTGATGCTCCAAGTTATTATGACCAATTAAAGGAAATCATTGAAAGGGCGAGAGGAGAGGGGAAATGAAGCAGCAGATTCTTATAGCCGGCAAGGGCGGTCAGGGGATACAGATGATGGGTTATCTTTTGGGGTACTCATTTGTCAAGTACCAGGGGAAACATGTGGTTCAGACAGAAGAGTATGGCGCATCAACTAGAGGAGGGGAGTCATACACAGAACTTGTAGTAGGAGATCACGAAGATGATATCGTGTATTTTAAAGTTCAGAGGGCAGACACAGCAGTTTTTATGTTTGAGCAATCCTGGAAGTCACTGCTTGGAAAAGTGCATGACAATACAATTGTAATATATGACGGTTCACTGGTTCAGCCTAATAAAGGAAAAACTTTCGACATAAGGGCCACCGAAATATCAAGGAATGAGCTAAAAAGCACGTTAGCGGCCAATATGATAATGCTGGGCGCTGTTTCTGCGATATCAAATACGGTGAGACTTGCCGACTTGAAATCAGCAATAAGTGAAGTGTTAAGCCATAAATGGGAGGAACTAAACACGCGGGCCCTAGAAACAGGCTATAACACGGCATTAAAATTAATTAACAATAAATAAATAAATAATCAAATTATACTTACCTTTTCTGGTAGAAAAGCTTCTTTAAAGGATATTGTGAACAAAATAGGTTAGCTCATATAAAATCACACGAACTTGAAGGTGGCAATAAACACGGCCCTTTGTGGGCAATGGTTAAAGGCGCAGCAAGCTGTCTATCAATGTAGCGGTGGGAAACTGGCCACGAGGATAATTGCAGTAAACCGCTAACTAGCCACCTTGAGGGAACCACTTAAATGTGGGTGAGTATATCATTGGTAAAACTTGATCATGTAAAGCATGTAAGTTGATACATACTATGAATTAAAAATAGCCAACAGCAACTTTTTTAGATAGGTTTTTATTTGATGGAAAATGAAACATGTGTTAAAATGGATTTAATTTGGACAACCGGCGGTCC
>Ga0080003_1000880_pt1 | contig 17834 bp, 16 predicted proteins | sample JossMetagenome_FD_69206 | JGI IMG/M metagenome (GOLD analysis project Ga0080003, IMG submission 69206) | Hot spring microbial communities from Joseph's Coat, Yellowstone National Park, USA - JC2_E (SPADES assembly) (version 2) | ecosystem: Environmental > Aquatic > Thermal springs > Hot (42-90C)...
AAAGGCATTAACCACCCTACCGCAATCAACCATATTGCACATAAACGAGGCCCTAAACCAGTAAGCATCACCAGGAACAAGCCTACCAACCACACGACCATTAACATCAAAAATGGGGCTAATTGAGAAGGGCTTAACCTCTGCACCATGAGGAACCCTAACACCAACACTCTCAAGAACCTCACCAACAAGCCTACTAAGAAACCGACCACACCAAGAACCAAACCAAACCTCCCAATCAACACTAAACCTAACAACCAAACCAGCACCAAGCACTATAGTCACCGTATATTTCTGTTTATCTTAGCTATCGTACCATCAGCCTCATTCAACAAACCGGCTATTGCCATTATTGCTGGCTTATGTGGATAGAATACATTACTGAGTAAGAAATTCTCGAGTTCTTTATCTAAAAATATTTCGATTTCGAATTTACTTAATTTATTTTTTAATTCGTGCATTATTTTCTTGCCAAGATCACTTTGTACGTGGATAAGCCCATAGTTAATAACCTCGTTTAATTGATCAATGCAATCTTTATATACATCAATCCTCTCCTTTTTTATGCTTATAATATGCTTATATGGATCAGCTTGCGCGTAATGGTGAAGAAGAATTGGAAGCGTCAATAAATTAAGAAAAAGACCTTCTGCGCTGTCTTTCTTAATTAGCTTAAATGCGATATTGCGAATCGCAGTTGTTGAGAGAACCTCATGATTGCTAAAGCCGTGATTTGGCTTTTCCTGGTATTGTTTATCTATCTTACCTAGATCATGAAGTAAACCAGCTAGTAAGACCGCATCGTGCACCAGGTCCCTACTCACGCCAAGCCTTACACTGATTGTATTAATGACCGCGTTTGTGAGTGACGCCAAGTCCTTAAACATGTACTCAACAACGTCTATAGAGTGCCTGCTAAACTCTTCAGGCTTTTCCTTATCCTTAATTGAATTTGGATAATATGCATAACAAGTCATAGAGTCTCACCGAGGCAACCCTCTCTCAAAATTACGATAGGACCTGTCTCGTATTTTTTGATAAATTTGATAAAACTGCTGTATGATTTCTCATCCCCATTAATAAAGCCCTTTATTAAGTTGTCATTGTTAACTTGTTCCCTGAGTATTTCATCATGCTTTATCTTAATATAGCCTAACCCCTCTATGCACTTACTTATTCTTTGAAGATTTCCGAGATCGCTTGTGAATGAATCAAGGATTACATTTTCATAAGTATCGCTAATAAAGTTTGACAAACCTTTTGTATAAACCTCAACAATAGGTTCCCTAACAAGTGAAAAGTTCTCACTCTCGAAGAACGCGTTCAAGATGTTCCTAGGTATGAATACGAAGTTAAATATGCTCCGTAACTGTTCCTGGTACTTCTTATCTAATAATTCATTTGACTTGATAAAAATGTCTCTCATCAATTCCTCATATCCAATACACCCATCCAAATCAAACGGTACTCGCCAACAAATATTATTATTCCTCCTCAAATAATCCACTAAATTCCTATTGTTCTTTTCAAAGCCATCTACTAAAATAACCTTACCCTCGCACTCCTTATTAATATCCCTACAGACCCTACCCGTACGCTGTATAAGTGCAAGGGCATCAGTCGGTGTAGTTATTAATGCATCAAACGACGCATCAACACCAGCCTCAATCGCGCTAGTACCAACAAGCACCTCGTATTTACGCAGGTTATTAATTATTTCCAGTCTCTCCCTCCTGGTTCGCATTGAATGAATAACACCAATGTTAAAACCTCTCTCACGAAGCATGCGATACACTTGCATCGCCGCATTAATATTATCAAGGATAATAAGTACACGTTTTAGACCCACATCCTGCAATAGATCAGCGGCTTTTTTCACAATAGAATCAAGCCGATACTCTATGAACTCAAGCGTGTATTTTATCCCAGTTACCTTCCCCACGAAGTCATCATCCTCCACAACAATTTCCTTACCCCTACTTACGTTATTCCCAGCCTTTTTTCCAAGCCTAACAATAACGAGATCATTAACGGCCTTGACCAACTCTTGCTTGATATTCTGCGGAATTGTGGCGCTCATTACTATGAGTGGGTTACCCATCTTCCCAAGAAGCTCAATGCTTGTCAGGAATACAGTACCAACCTTCTCCTCAGAGGCGAATAAATGAGCCTCATCAAATATCACGCTCGAAACGTAAATCCGAGTAAATGGAATATAATAGTGCTTCTTCTCGTTATAAAGCTCCGTTATTGGGAACTTGAAGAAATTATGGGCAAAGGAATCCATGGTAGTGATCGTATAGTCCGCATCAAAGAATGGCTCCTTCTTAATATTGAGGATTCGAATACCTGCTTGATACGCAACCGTCCCATCAATCCTGCCATTAAACCTATTTGCCAAATCCTCAACTATAGCGCGGAGAGGCAATACGTGAATGATCCTATCCTCAGGTCCGAGTTTCTTAATTATCTCGTATAACCTTATACCCGCCGTGCTTTTACCATAACCTGTTGGTAACTCAATTATAAGGTGTCTTTTACCCTTCTCGAATAAATTAATTACCTCGGTTATTGCAATTCTTTCTGCCATGCAATCACCCTCATGCTTAATAACTTAGATTTTAACTTAGCCCAACCTTCAGCACCTAAGGCTTTATTCATATCTTCATCGAATGAGCCAGCAGCTATCGACCTAACCGTGTAGTATATATGGTGTAAATCCTTACTTATTGCGTAAGCAAATATGTTACCTCCAACAATGTTCGCCAAATTAGCTACGTAATTTTCAATATCATGCCTACCACCAGAATGATACGTTTGAAGTGATTTAGCTATGTCAGCTAGCGCATCCGCGGCTCTCATTTTTAGAACTACTTTAGCTAGGTTAGTCAAATCATAAGGCGTAGCTCCGCTTTCACTAACCCTATAAAGAACCAAAGCGCCATTATTTATTAAATTCATAATTTCGTCATAAATTTGGTCGTACCCATGTTTATCTCTCAGTAACTTAAACAGTAACTCAAATAATTTATCAATGGCAAGTCCACTTAAGAGCGTTAAAAAGGCGGTTTCACCCAACTTATGATTTCCGCCTTGGCGTTGAATTTCCTCATGATATTTCATAAAATCACGAATACCGAGATAAAACTTCCTAAAGCCATCAACATCCAGCACTTTATAATAGTGCAGGTAGTAACTAGGCTCTACTAAAAGAAACGCACCCTTATCGTTTCTACCACCCCTAGCAATTCTTGTTAAATACATACCAAGTTCATAAAGACCCAGCATGTAGCTTCGTGTTTTAAGTATATCACGAACCGCTTTTCCACGCCCACCCCAAATCCTTACGTACTCCTTAAATTCATAATCCATGAAGAACTCTGTGTTCAATGCTTCTTCCTGATCACTATTCATTTTTGCAAGAATTTTCTTGAGCTCCTCTTTTTCAGTTTCGAGTGCTTTTCTCGATCTGGAATTACTGACTTTCTTGTACCTCTCCTCTACATCACTTATTAAACTATCGACAAACCCTTTAACATTATCCAGTATTGCCGATGGATTATCGATTGGTTTATCAAATGGATCTTCACCTTTACCAATTGCAAACACAATCGCAAATCGAACAAACTGCGCAAATGATAGGTGCCTGAACTCCATAAGGTTATTTAAATCGAGGAATATAGCGCTTGACTCGGTGCTCCTTCTTGATGTTCTTTTACGGCCTTTGTTCATTATAGGATCACCTCCTTGGGTATTGTTACGCATTCATTTGATCTATTAACATTAATTGGGAGGTTAATTATAACTGCATTGTCAAGGTCGGGATGGTACTGTATTTTATCACCGTATATTGGTATTGGTATTATGAATTCCTCCTTTTTGAGATTACCATTGATTACGTTGTTTAAAATCCATGACGCGGCATTTACTGGACGCTCCTTCATTAACCTGGTTGGTATGTAAAAATGTGTTTCACATTTATCGTAGGTATTAATAATCATTTTTTGTAACTCGTACACCCCTACGTCGTATACAATTGCTACGTCCTCTTTACGCCCAACTCTAGTTATTAACCACGCATACTTACCTATGTCCTTATTACTTGTAATGTATAGTAAATAAGATGATTTTGCAAAAAAGGTTATTGACCTTGAACTTACACCCCACATATTTTGTAACGTCTCATCGTATAAATTCTTACATGCTATATCGATATCCTCAACTTCGACACCACTGTTTCTTTTACTTATGTAATTTAGGCACTTTATGATGTTTTCCTCAGTTAGCCACCTTGCTCGTTGTGGTCTTTGATACGTAAGTCCGAGGTCTCTCTCGAGGGTTGTTGTTTCAGTGTATGGTGGTACCCAGAACGATGCGTATCTAACACCCCACCTCTCATACGCCTCTTTAACCAGGTCTTGAATTGTCATTCCTTCACTAATCGCGTTATCCTCAAACCTCTTAATGGGATACATCAGGGCGCCTATGAGCGTTAATGGGCTAGGTACAGGCGCGGCTTGCGATGACAATACGTAAGGCGGTAAAACAGAGAACGTGAGGATGTCGGCCTTTACTAGTACGACATATAAGTTTTCATTTTTAACAGGCATGATTAGCACCTTGAATAATGCTTAGGCAGTTCCATCCTTCGTTTGCCCTAACACTTCATTCTTTACTTTATCTATTAGGGAATTTATGTCATTAACCCGTTCAATAATTTTCTTAGCTTCATCGGATTGAGGCATCCAGTTGAATTCATTATCTAGATAGAATATCTTCACCATTGCATTAAACATTTGCCTGAATCTGAGGGCCCTCACCACGGTATCCTCTAAATACCATGGCGCTAATGCACCATTACTATCCTGCCTCACCTTAAGTGGAGATACGACGAATGGGTACGGGTGTGAAACCACGGCTACCGCGCCCAGGGGTTCCATCTGTGGGAAGTATCGGCTCTTCTTAGCACCTACGTAACCACCGTTGATCATTAATGCAAGTGCTTCAATCGCTAAGGTGATTCTATCCCTTCTATTATTTACAACTATTTTATTACTATCTACTCTCCCTATCCCATCAACGTCTATATTAGTAATTAAGGTATAAATGGCCGACCCGCTCTCGACATTAAATATCATCTGCTCCTCTTTTCCATACCTAACGTGAAACTGCGGCATTGGTGATACATGGCGTGCACTGTCAGCGTCGGGAATTAAGTAACTGAATTGGACACGTGAGGTTCTCCTGACTGCTTGGCCCCCGCCAGGAGGTGCAGCCATGAAACCTGTTATGTCCTCAACTGCACACTCTTGAATCCTCACAGCAACATCCTTCAACTCATTGGGTCTCTTCGGGAAGCCACCTAACTCCATGTAGCTTCTACACATATCACAAACCGGTATGTTCCTATTAACGGCGAGATCCGTCAAAGCCCTCATATACGCATTAGCCACTGATTGCCCGCTTACTACGGGTAGGAATTGGACCTCATACCTAACTTTGTCGTCCTCTATGAAGCGCCTAATGATTGGCGCAACCCTATGGCGACTATAGTTGCCAACGCTCTCGACCATGTTCATGGCCTCCACATTAACCCTAAACCTAAAGCCAAAGGATACGAAAACCATACCTATCACCCTACCTGCTTACTCTCCTTCCTATCAGATTGTTGTTGCGTCTGTTGCTGTGGTTGCTTCATCTTTTCCGCCCTAATCAAAGCCTTGATGGCTATTTCCCTCATGACCTCGGGGTTCTTCTTTGCAATAGCCACGAAAGCATTGAATTCCTCTTCACTAGGTATTGTGTATCCCTGGCTCTTGGCATACCTAATGGCATTATATAATGAGCCTAGGGCCACTGAAATATCTGGAGTAGTTGCTAAAACATCAAGGGGTCCATACATCTTGTCAGAAGCAAGCTTAGCCAACATGTCAATTATACTACCAAGAAACTCCTTACCCTCCTGTTGTTTCTTCTCCTCTTCTTCCATACAAGTGATTAACCCGCTTATGTTTTTAAACTTCACTTAGATTCACATATCCGATTATGGTTGTTTCTTCTCCAAAGACGGAGAAGTTGAATAGGAGGTGTGTTGTGGTTAGTGTTGGTTTGTATCCGGGTAATGCGAGGGTTGCTTTGATGAGTGTTGGGCTTTATGATGGTGATGTGGTTATTCTTGTGAATAGTGAGCCTAGGTCTGTGCCTGAGAGCGTGATTAGGGGTAGGAGGAGGCAGCCCACGGAGGCCATGGAGTCACTGCGTAAGTTCATAAGTGAGGCCTTCGAGGGTTTAAACATTGAGGTTAGGGATGTGTGGCTTGACCCAAAGCTCGGGCTTATGACCAACGTGGCTATGTTAAGAAGCATTATTGAGGGTTATGTGCCTTGTGATGTCATTATAGCCATGGCTGGTGGGCTTAGGTGGTTGTCCTCAGCTCTCATATTCCTTGCAATTGCCCTGAATACGGTTGGTAGGTTCATCAGTGTTAGGGTTGATAAGGTATTCACGATGCTTGAGGAGGAGAGCCCGAGCATTAGGGCTTTGTTTAAGGGTGTTGAGAGGTTTATTGAGTGGCCCTTCATACCGGCAATGGCGGAGTTAACCAGGGAGGAGTACAGTGTGCTGAAGCTGGTTGGTGAGGGTGTTGAGAAGGCTAAGTATATACATAAGGAATACAACTCAAGGTTCTGCAAAAGCAGGTATAAGGAATGCATATCAATGCCGACGGTGGAAAGGATCCTGGTTAAGTTAAGGAGGAAGAACCTAGTCAAGTTTGAGGCATCAGGTAAGGCGTACAGGTACTACTTAACGCCTGTAAGTGTAATGCTAGTGGGCAAACCAATGGAGCAGCCACAAAATAGTAAGAACAACCTGGACCTAAGCGGTTAGTAAACAACGAGAAGGATCTTATTCTCAACTCCTTGGATTATTTCATCGGAGGCCGGATATTATTATGGAATTGAATTGCTCTTTAGAGGTTTTCAATTCCCTCAATGTTAAGTCATTAGAGGGATTACATACCATAAATGAATAACCAGAGAAACCCTCCAATGAAAACAAAAAACACCATAAAGAAAAACTTAAAAAGAGGTAAATAAAGCAACGAAACGGAAACTCCCTAAAGGGAGTAGAAGGGCATTATTAATACAGTTTATAGATAAAGCAGGGATACCTGAAACTCCCTAAAGGGAGTAGAAGGAGTATCAATTAGAATAGCACCATACGGACTATGAATAACTATGAAACTCCCTAAAGGGAGTAGAAGGCGGCCATGTTGAATTCAATGCATTGTTAAACGCAATTGAAACGGGAAACTCCCTAAAGGGAGTAGAAGGATGAATTGCGGTGCGCCAGCCTTCTTAGCCTCACGCCAAAGTGGGAAACTCCCTAAAGGGAGTAGAAGGTTGAACGTGGCTACCAGGCTGGGTGCGGTTGCAAACAACGCAATCAAAGAAACTCCCTAAAGGGAGTAGAAGGTTGTATGTGACTGGGTTACTGTAATTCCAAATAGTACCGTAGCGAAACTCCCTAAAGGGAGTAGAAGGTACGCCTAGGCAGTTTGGCGACAACGTCAGAGTACACTACGCCCTCAGAAACTCCCTAAAGGGAGTAGAAGGTGATGTAGTTATTCTGAATCTCTTTTCTATAGTCACCTAATGCCTGAAACTCCCTAAAGGGAGTAGAAGGTGACACCAGGTGATGGGGCTGCACCGGTTGCCGTGGCGTTCACGAGAAACTCCCTAAAGGGAGTGGATAAATCATGGGATGAGTAGATGATCGATCCTTTAGTCTGGGCAGTTTTTACTGTAGTAGCATGCTTTGCATTTGGCTTTGTTTGTTGTTTTTGGTGGTATTGTTTGCTCTTCTAGGTGTTTCTTTAGCTCTGTGATAAGTCTTGTGGCTTGCGTTCTTAGGTTTGGTGTTACCTTAATTGTGATGATTTTTCCCTGTTCTGGGTTTGTTATTATTACTTCGTCTACAGTAGTGTTCATGGTTTCTTCAACTGCCATAGCGTAGGCTATTGCTTGGATTAGTATGTGATTGTACCTTGTGTATAATCCTCTTCTACTTACTGCTGTTATCTTGGACTCTACGACAGAGACGTGTTTACCCTTAACCAAGACAGCATCAACCTTGCCAACTATGCCAAGTTTCCTCGACTTAACAGGGACCTCAGTGATTAACTCCCCGTTGAACCCATTACTCCGCAGTATTTCCTTCAACTTCTCGATGTTATTAATACCCTTGGCGTACTTCATGGATTCAGTCGGTGGTTCCCACATGTTTAATGCCTTGAAGTAGGCTTGCCTTGGGCAGTATGCGTACTCCTTAACTAGGGTTACTGATATGTAGTCCATTCAAATCACCAATGGTTCATTGGGCATGTTCAATTGTGCCGTACCTAGCCTTATTGCATTGTTCAGTGTTTGATTATCAATTATGAATATGACCACGGAATCCTCCCTACCCATTAACCTAACCACCGCCCTGGCAACATCCTTCGCTAATGCTCCTCCACCCCTAGCTATGTACATGCTCCTCTGTACCCTCACGAAGCCCATGGACTTAAGCCTATTCATCACCTCAAGTCTCCTTTTATCATCCGTTATGTCGTATGACACCACGACGAACATTCAGAACACCCAGGTAAAGCACTTGTAGTCCTTCACTGAACCATCCCTTATGATCGATGCCAGGTACCATGCCTCTTGCTTAATAATCTCCACCAAGGGTACCCTCCTGCGCGTCCTCTGGTTAACATACTCCTTACTTAGGTTGTCCAGTATGAGCCTTGCAATAGCCCTCCTACTATCGTAGTCAAGGAGACCATTAATTAGCCTTAACTTCAAGTCGCCAATACCCACGATTAACGGCTTATCAACAGTAACGGGCCTAAAGGGCTCCACGAAGTCGAAGACCAGTGAAGGCTTACCACTCTTCATGGTGTGTAACACGCCTAAGTATGGGTCAAGGCCTGCCATGAGTATGTGCCTCTCAGCTGTTGAGTAGAGTATTCCATAGCCGTAGTTAAGGGCTACGTTAACGGGGTCCATTGAGTCAGGGTTCCTACCATGGAACTCAAGGTCACGTGGCAGTAGGGCGGCTACGGCATCCCAGTACTTATTCGCCGCCTGCGCCTCAATACTCCCTATGATGTCTGTCGTCAAGTCCTGGGTCTTCATACTCATTAGCTGAGTCGCCATTGATGAAAGCATGTATGAGATTTCATTGAGGGAAGCCTCTCCACGGTTCTTGGCAAAGTACCTAATTAACCTAGCCTGGTTCTCAATCTTACACGTAATGATCCTCCTAGCCAACTCAAGCCTCACCTCCCTGTTTAGGAACAGTTCATACTGCCTAACCCTGGTTAAAACAGTCCTATTCATGACGGGTGGGAAGAGCATTGCAATGGGGTAGCCGACGGGGTCCAGGAAAACCACATTAACGCCTCTGGATGCCAGTAGCCTAATAGCCTTCGACGATATTGAAACCTTAGATGAGGCTATTATCACCGTATCAATGCCAAGTGGCGCAACTTTAACATTACCATCCCTACCTACGATTATTATGGAACCTTTCCTCGTTTTAATCCTTGTACCCGGCTCAACCACGTACAGTTCCTCAGCCATGGCAGACACCGTAGAATGGGCATGACCTTGGGCAATTGCCTGCAACACCAGGATCATCACCATGCTCAATAATCCTGGCAACAGTGTCCCTAAGGTCAAGCACAGTCCTCCTCAACGCATCATCAACTTTAATAACCCTCCACACAAACTTAGCACCACCATTAACAGTTATGTGGAGTACAATACCAATGTCAATGGGGTGGCCAACCCAAGCCTCCACAGCCAATGCGTATGCGGCAACGGCAAGATCCTTCCTACCCATGGAGGAGTCGTCACCACTTGGTGGTGAACTAACAACCTCAACAGGTATGAAGCCAACGATCAAGTCAGGCCTTATGAAGTCGGAGAACCCAATCAACGCGCCGGGTATCAATGGCTCAACACTAATGGGCACACCCTCCTCACGGGCCTGTAGCGCTAAACCGACGGACTTCATGAAAACCTCGTATAACGCACCCTTATACCTGGCTCCAAGTTCACCATAGTCACCAATCACCTTATTGAAGAGCGAGTCGAGTTCCGAAAGTGACGTAAAGCTTAACCTAAGGGGTGCTAGGAAAACCTCGTGGACAAGCCTACCGAAGGTTAGGGAGTCACTACTACTAATAGATACCTTAGCAACACGCCTAAGGTAAGCGTCACGCTTCGTAGGACATGGTGAGGTGGCCTCAGAGACGCTGGGCCTGATGCTGTGCCTAGGTGCAACCGCATCCCTAAGCCAACCCCTAACCTCGGCGTACGAGCCATTCTCCATCACTACCCTTATATAATCCCAAACCCACCTGGGTAAAACCATACAAACGGTAACATGGGTATGACTACTTTTATTCTTGAGCTAGATAAGTAAATCAATAGCATGGAGAAGAAACTCAAAAGATTGAAGCAAATAAATGCCGATGGCCGGCAAAGGGTGGGGTGATTTCCCAGGGTTAATAATGTGAAGGGTTAGAAGCTTCTCTGTTTGATTCAGTCGAATATTAGCTGTATTTCGTTTAGCAGGACCTTTAGCCTCGTGTACTCCTCCTCCAGGCTGTACTTGAGCGCCAGTGCCATGGCCTCGGCTATGTCCCTCCTTATCTTCCTCACGTAGCTGTTGTTGCCGGCTACCCTTATCAGCCCCTTCTTGTACTTCTCCAGGAATTCGTAGGCCTCCTCAACCTTATCCTGAATCTTAACCCTCGCCAACTCGCGGTCGGCGTCGTTAATGCTCCTTGGCGCCTTGTTCACGTTTATGTTGACGTACATGGGTGGTGTGAGGATCTTGGGCTCTGGTTTGGCTAGGTTGAGCCTGCTTATCAGGAATGACGCTATTATGCCCCTAACCAACTCCGAGACGCCATCCAACCCCTCCTGCCTAGCTATGTTGGCTAGGGCTTCCTTAACCAGCCTATGAACCCTTATTGAGATTACAGCCCCATCCTTGTCCGGGGCCGTGAACAATATTTCATAGGTTAAGTTACCCATGACCCCCTGCTCCTCCTTCACGCACGCTTAACGTCCTTGCTTTAAATGCCCCTATTAGGTAATTTACTCAATATATACTCTACTACTCCCAATTCCTCCCTTTAGGAAGTATCTAGGAGGAACAAGGAGGGTGTCTTAATCAGCCTGAACAGGCCTTTAGAGCGGGGGCTTTATCCTTGTTATTTAGGGAGTTTCTGTAGTGATGTAATAGGCACATATAGTTTGTCTATTAGAGTGGGGCTTCATTAGCTGGCTTGGGCTCAACGTATATCGCCGGCCTACCGGGTAGGGCTTGCCTTGCCTTGTTGGTTGGGTCGTTGATTGGCGTTGTTGCGTCCTGCACAACCACCTTGACGCCTAGCCTCCTCTCTATGTACGTCTTGAAGCTCCTCACCACGTTAACCTCCATGTCCCTTGAAAGCTTGAACCTAGGCAACTTGCCGCTGGCCACGTCGTTGGTTAACCTAGCCGCCAATTCACCCCTGCCCCTGTACCTGTTGGCGAGTGTCCTTATGATGTCCCTTATAGCCGCCCCCTTCCCCATCATGTCTATCACGTCGTTGAACATTTCATACACCTGCTCAGGTGGGCCAACGTAGACGTTTACCGTCCCGGCTTGCCCACTAACCCTCATGACCTCCCTAATGTCCTCTATGAGCCTATCAACAACCTTGAAGGCGTTCTCCACATCGTCGTTAATGTACTGCTGCTCAACCCTCGGCCAGGCCTCGGTTGAGACGTAGGTTGTGTTGCCCATGCTGTGCCAAATCTCCTCAGCCATGTGAGGTGTTATGGGTTGCATCAACTTAACCCAAGCCTCCAGGACCTTCCAAAGTGTGTACTTGACCTCATCCCTAGGTAACTCATCCATAATAGTCATGTACGTCTTAACGGCGTCGTACAGGTTGAAGAAGACCATTAGGGCGTACTCCCTAATCCTCATCTCCTCAAGGGCCCTCGCACCCTCGGCAATGGTCCTGTTTAGGATGCTTAAAAGCCACCTGGTGGGTATTGAAAGCGTCCTGGGCTCCACACCGGCCTTACCCATGTCAACTATGACCTGGGCCGTGTTCCAAATATCCATTAACCTACCCAGCACAGTGTCAACCTCCTCATCCCTCCAATCCATCACATTCTCTAAATCAGCCGAGTAGGCCACGTATAGCCTTACTAGGTCTGGTGAGTACTTGTTAACGGCCTCCTTTAGGTATATTGCGTTGCCCAGGGACTTACTCATCCTCCTCCCGTTTATTATGACGAAGTTGTTAAGCGAGATCGCCCTCGGCCAATGCCTCTCCGGGAATATGGCTGCGTGGTGGGCTATGAAGAAGCTTAGGTGGTTTGTGACCAGGTCTATGCCACTGTGCCTCTGGTCCACCGGGTACCAGTACTCGAACTCAGCCCTAATACCCTCAACAACGCCCCTATCCACCCCAAGGGCCTTAGCCACCGCCTCAGGGTCCCCTTGGCCTAGGAATACGTAGTCGTAGAAGCCAACTATGGCGTCTAGGGCCTCCTTGTCGCTGGCCTTGGTCTCAATAACCCTCTTAGCCAATTCACCAAGCCTCGATGCAAGCCCTGTTTCAGCCAGCCTGTGGGCTATGGTGTAGAAGGCCATGTATATCGTTGAGTCGCTTAGGGATTCTATAACCCACTCAGGGTCCCAGGGCATCCTCGTGCCGAGCCCCCTCTTCCTGGCGCAGGGCCTCATGCTGAGCCAGTCCAGGGTTGCCTTGAAGTTCTGCCTATAGGACTCCGGTATTATCTTCATTTCACCCAGCGCCTTAATCATGAGGGACTTCCAGGTTGGGTCCCCGAAGTTCAGGAACCATTGATCCTTGATGACGGCCACTATGACCCTTGAACCACCCCTTGTGTATACCCTCCTGGGCTCAACCTCATACATCGTGTCCAGTAGCCCCCTACCCCTCAGGTCCTCTATGACCTTAACCCTAGCCTCATTAACCTTAACCCCGCTATACGGCGTGTTCTCAGCCATAACGCCATTGTAGAACTCCTCCCTGTACACGATGCTTGTCGCCTCGTCGAGTTTCTCCCTATCCCCCTGCCCCTTAACCCCCAGCTTCTCGACAATGTCCTTGGCCGGGTATTTGCCGAAGCCTGGAAGCTTAATTATGCTTATGGGCTCAATACCCTTAACCAACTCCTCAATGCCGTAGCGCCTAAGCGTATCGGCATCACGCTTAAGGTCCACTAGGGCTGCGTAGTCGTATGGGGCGTGGGCTGGGACGCTGTAGACTACCCCAGTGGCCGTGTCCTCATCAACGAAGGTGGCTGGTAGGACTGGGAGTTTGGCCCCAATGGGACTCTCAACAACCTTACCCACCAGTTCACTGCCGCTGAACTCCCTAAGCACCTTAACTTCCTTATCCTGGTACTGGAGCTTCCAGGCAGCCACCCTTGAGACAATCCACCTCTCCCCATTGACCAGGGCCTCCACGTAGGTTGAGTTTGGGTTAACCCAGACGTTTGTTGCCCCGTATATGGTCTCCGGTCTTAGGGTAGCGGCGACTAGGTATGAGTCACCCAACCTGAACTTCAACAGGTTGAATTGAATTATGTCTATGCTTAACTCATCCCCACCCCTAATGTCGTGCTCACCCACAGCCTGGTTCTCATCCGGCGCATACAGGACCTGGTGCCTACCCCTAACCAAGTACCCCTTGGACGCCAGTTTAACGTACTGCCAAATTATGAAGGAGCTGTAGTGGGGGTCACCGGTCATGAAGATCCTCCTGAAGTCCATGGAGTAGCCCATGGCTTTGAAATCCTCAATGTACCTGTCCTTGAAGAAGTTAACTATGTTCCAGGGGTCCTTGAAGCCGCTCACTATTTCACTAACCTTAACTGGGTCGTTGATGTAGAGCCCAACCTCCCTCCTAAGCCTACTCTCATACTCAGCATCACCCTTACTTAGCCTATCCGCAACAGCCTGTATGGGGGTCCCGGTTATGTGGAATGCTATTGGGAAGAGGACATTGTACCCCATCATCCTCCTGAACCTGGCCACAATGTCACCTATGGTGAACGTCCTCCCATGCCCTATGTGCGGTGGACCCTCGATGTAGGGGTAGGGAACCGTTATGAAGTACTTGGGCCTTGAGTTATCGGGATTTGCGTTAAAGACACCGTTAAGGTACCACTCCCTCTGCCACCTCTCAGCCACCTTAACCAACTCCCTCGCGAACTCATCCCTACTTGAGAAGAAACCGCATCAGCATTGAGCGGGTGTGGCATTATTTAAGCTTTACCAAGAGGAAGTTAACCCGATAACCATTGGCGGCACTTTTTAAATACCTACAGGGGCCTTCAGGCGCATGGCTATTGAGGTTAAGAGGTGCAGCATGGACATAATCAACATTGTTGAGGACCTGGAGAGGAGGATTTTCAGGCCCAGTGAGATTTACACGAGGGGCTTCCTTGAGTGGCTATGCGAGAACTGCTCCCAGTCATCCTACGTGGCTGTTAAGGATGGGGTCTACGTGGGCTACATAATAACGTGCATTGATAGGCCTGGGCAGGGCCACGTGGTCTCCGTGGGTGTGCTACCTGGGTATAGGGGGATGGGGATAGGGACAATGCTCATGTGCTCATCAATATGTAGGCTCAGGGGCATCGTGGAGTCGATAGTACTTGAGGTTAGGGTATCCAATGAGGTTGCCATTAACCTGTATAGGAAGCTCGGCTTCAGGATACACCACAGGATACCTGGCTACTACAGTGATGGGGAGGACGCCTACTTCATGGTTCTCAATAATGGATACTTAAACCAAGCCTACTTAACATGTCAATGTAACCCTTAACCATGCCCACGGCGTTACCCTTAAGGCTGTTTAACTCCGCCTCGGCCTCACTTATTAGTCTCCTGCTTGGTATTGAGGCTAGCTTATCCTCATCAATAACCCTAACGTTGAAGTCCCTGTCAACAACAACATCAACCTCCAGGTCGAGGTAGATTACACCATCCCAAGTGACCTCAATGGGCGTGTTTACGTTTACGTAGGCTCCCTTAAAGGACCCGTCACTGGACGTGTATATGTGGGTTAGGTGCCTACTCCCCACCTCAATCACACTGTAGGCAACGTCACCGTACTCCTTAGCCACATTTAACCCATCCAGGACACCGCCGGGCTTCAAATCCCTCCTAATCACCAAGACACCATTACTGTAGTTAACCTTCTCCCCTGGGCCTAGGTTAACGTGCTCCCCATTAGTCTTCACGTGGTGCACGTTAACCGTTGTTAGGTTGCCTATGGCGTAGTTGGACAGGGCCCTACTCAACTCATCCCTCATACCCAAAACCCCAAGTAGGTACTCTGTGTAGTCGAGTATCTCAGTGTTCCTCATGGTCACCTTGAGTGCGTGGTGCCCCTTAACAGTGGGCACGATACTGTTCCTAACGTCATCAAGCGCCCCCCTGGCTGCCGCATCGGGTATTATTGAGGTTATGCACTCACCCTCGAAGAGTACATCATAATCCCTGGCCTCAGATATCTTAACCCTAATCGAGTTGAGGAGTTCTATGGCCTCGTCCAGGGCCTTGGCTGCGTCGTCCTCGCTTAGGTATTGGGCTGAGCTCCTCCACCTAACCCCCAACCCACCCAGTTGGTTAATCCTGCTTAACCCAACCCTAACAAGCATCATCTTGGCATCAGGGTCCTTAATGTGCCTGCTCAACTTAACCGTTGGGCTATCTATAATCCTCAGGTAGCCCGTGGCCGGCATTATGTATGGGCTAGCCCTCAACTGGCCGGTGACGTTAACCATGGTAACCGGTAGCTTATCTCCAGGCCTAAAGTAGTTTGAACCCTCAAGCATAGCCTCAACTCCAGGGGCAACCTCAATCTTACCCTCATCCTTGACGACGCCCATGATTATGCTGTACAGCGGCACTGGGGGTTTAACCATGGCCACGTCGCCGATTCTACTCACTATTGATGAGACCACCCTATCCACGTCACTACACCTGCCTATTATGAATAACCCACCCGGTATATCCTCATCATCCTTAATCGTGACGTCTGGTGGCTCCGTGGAGTGGAGTATGTTGAACCTGCTGAGTATGGTATCAGTGGCCTGTACGATCTCATAACCATCCTCAAGCATTATCTTGGTTAGGGCCGTGGCGTAAATCCCCCTAACCCTCACCTTAGCCATCGGTGTTAAACCCGGTGGGGCTATTTAAACACTAATCTGAGCCAACAAACCCAAGGTGATTAATGAAACCGGATGAAGCGCCATGTGTCTGAGGCCTTGATTCAGTTAACATTGAGTAAAAGGTATTTTAACGCCCGTGCAGTGTTAAGGGCAGTGTAAATGAGGGTTAACCCTGAACTCTGCATTAGGTGTCGTGGGGAGTATAACCTATGTGGCCTAGCCTACTGCCCAATCCTAGTTAACAATAGGGTTGTTGCCGGTGTTAGGGGTGTTGAGGGTAAGAGCATTGTTGACGGTTCATCACCGCCGAGCGTAATGGTTGGTAGGTTAGGCTACCCTAAGGTTAGGGTTTACCCAGCCACACCGCCAACCCATGGGGACACTGGCTGGCTTGAGGACCCTGGGGTATGGGTTAACATGAGGCTTGAGGATTTCCTGACGGCTAGGCTAACCCTAGTAAGGGGCTCAACGAGCTTCAGGGTTAATGATGCCAGGGATCCGCCGAGGCAGTTGCACGAGATACAAATCCTAGCCATCTCAGGGGGACCCGTGGACTCTGAGTTGAACCTGGCCAAGCCGATCAACGGGCCGGTGACCCTAAGCGAGCAGGAGCCACCCATGGGCCCCTCAGCCCCATTAAGGAGCCTCAAGCTCTCAACGACACCGCAACCGGCTAGGGTTGTTGAGAAGGCGTACTCGGACACCGACATGAGGGCTAACGACGCCGTCTGGATGCTGTACAGGTCTGGGGTGGATGTTCACGTGGCCTCTAGGCTGCTCAGCGTGGGGGCTGTTGGTAGGGGTAGGTTCAGGAGACTAGTGCCCACTAGGTGGTCGATAACGGCCGTTGATGAGGTGGTTTCTGGTAGGCTAATCGAGGAGGTTAAGGGGTACCCTGAGATCGATGAGTACAGGGTCTACGTTAGGAGGGTTATGGACAACCTATTCATTGGCATACTAGCCCCACACACGTGGCTCTACGAGTGGGGTGAGGCCTGGTGGCCCGGGAGCACGTGGAACGCCTGGGGTGGTGAACCGGTCGTTGAGGTGGATGCGGAGGGCTATAGGGGTAGGGACACGTACCCTGAGATAGGGGGTTGTTACTACGCCGCAAGGCTAGCCGCCGCTGAGGCCCTTCAGAGGATGCGTAGGCAGGCGGCTGTGATCCTGTGGAGGGAGATTTACCCAGGCTTCAACCTACCTGTGGGGGTTTGGTTCGTTAGGGAGAACGTCAGGGCCCTCTTTAAGGGGAGCTACGAGAGGTTCACGAGCCTTGAGGAGGCTTTAAACTACGTGGCTGGGCAGGTTAAGCTACCCATAAGGCAGTGGGCCTCCAGGTCACAGGTCCTGGGGAGGCTTAGGGAGGCTAGGTTACTATGATAGTCAGGGAGGTTAGGGTTAAGAGCGCCCTCAGCAGGTCGGGGCTGCCTGAGTATGACTACGCCCTAAACCCCTACCTAGGCTGCTGGCACGGGTGCATATACTGCTACGCAGTGGACTTCACAAGGGGTGAGCCGGCGGAGAGGTGGGGGGAGGTCGTCTACGTTAAGGTTAACCTAATCG
>Ga0080003_1000883_pt1 | contig 17764 bp, 33 predicted proteins | sample JossMetagenome_FD_69206 | JGI IMG/M metagenome (GOLD analysis project Ga0080003, IMG submission 69206) | Hot spring microbial communities from Joseph's Coat, Yellowstone National Park, USA - JC2_E (SPADES assembly) (version 2) | ecosystem: Environmental > Aquatic > Thermal springs > Hot (42-90C)...
TGAAATGTATTAAATAACTTTCTATTTCATCAAACGTGAAAAATTTGTCTGGATCTATATCTGTTTTATCTCCTGGAATATATTCTCTATCATAGAGCACTAGCATTGTACCTAGATTATCTTGTTTTCTTGGATTTTTTGGATGCTTTTCTTTTGCTATTATCAATCTTAATTTTTCGTTTTCGTATTCGTCTTTCATTTTATCACCACAACCATTTGCTATGCGAAAGATACATCGGGTTTACATTTAAATCTTCTATTATCTTCTCAATCTTTTGTTTTGTAGCGTCATCAAGTTTATAAAAGTTCTTTATATCACGCAGGAAGAAGAACACAAATCTTTTATCGTAATCGTCTATTTTAAATAATTTCATATATGAATGTATCAAGGTTACAGCGTCGTCAACACTAAGACGACGTGTTTCATACAATTTATTTCCTTTTTCGTTTGTTGCTTTTGGTTTGTCGCCACCATCTTGCTCATATAATGTGATGTAATTTTGTTTAGGACTCTTGCTTTGGGTAGCACTCTCAACAAATCCTACCCAGCTCACCTTATCCGCGAACCACAATTCAGACCTAGCAGATCCAGAACTATCCTTATAATACACATCTATATTATGCAGAGATCCCATTTTATCGCTAATTTAATATGTTAATTAAGATTTAAATATCTTTCGCTTTTCGTTTTTTATTTATTGGTTTTATCTTTTTCGTTATCGTTGTCTTTTGCATTTTCTTCTTCTGACTTTTCAACAACTTCTTTCGCCTTTTTATAATATTTCTTTAATTCATCTTTTTCCCTACCATTTAGAAGCGGGTCAGGTTGGTGTATTTTATTAAATTCTGCAAACCACTCTTCCAGTGGCTTTCCAAAAATCACAGTTTTATCTTTTGGTGCATCTTCAGCAGTTTCTATTTTAGAAGGTTTAACATCTTCATTGTCTTTCTGCCTGAAAGCTTTTTCCAAATCATCTTTAATTTCATCTGTTAGATTCTTGATTTTCTTTTCCATTTTATCACAATAAGCAATAATAATTAAGGCTTAAATATTTTTGCTTTATTTTGCATTAGATTTAAAGAGTTTTAGAAAAAATAAAATATATTTATAAATAACATAGTTAAATATGAAAAGCAGTGAACATCCTGCTAACTTATTATTTTTGAAATTGTCTTAGTAAGAAAGAAAATTTATGCGAAAATTGTCTTCATAAGAAAGAAATTTTACATTAGCGAGGTCGCTTAAAAGTTATATAGTCTACTATAGAAGATTTAGCAAAACTCATATAGTAACCTTATATATCCGTTCCAAAAGATTGAGACTTGCAATTTAAAACTAGCATTAAAAGTATTGCGCAAGATAGTGTAAAATTTGACCGATACATCGGTCATTTTATTATAAATTTGACCGACATATGAGGCACTTTCAGTATGTCTAGATTTGTATTTCATTACAAATTTTAAAAAGTTTGTAATGGCATTACAAACTTTTATGCGTTTTTGGTAATAAAATAACTAATTTGCTTTTTTTAAAATAACCTTACTATTTTTAAATAGATTTCAAAACAACCTTACTAATTTTGAAAAATTACTGAATTTTTAAGGTTTTGCAACATTATCTTTATAAAAATATCTTCATAAAAATAATATAAAGATGATGCTTAAGTAAATATTGAATTTAAAAGGTTTTGTGAGAGATTTTATAGATGGATAAAAGGATTTGCGATTTGTTTGCCGGTATAGGTGGCATTAGATTAGCTTTTGAAAGAGCAGGCTTTAGAACTGTTTTTGCAAATGATATAGATGAGAAAGCAAAGATAACTTATGATTTAAACTTTCAAAATCCTAGAATGACTTTAGGCGATATATGGAAGATAAAAATAAAAGACATTCCTGATTTTGATGTTTTAACTGCTGGTTTTCCTTGCCAGCCTTTTAGTGTGGCAGGATATAGAAAAGGATTTAAAGATGAAAAGAATGGGAATTTATTTTTTAGAATAATAGAAATAATTGATGCCAAAAAACCATCTATCGTATTTTTAGAAAATGTCAAAAATCTTGAAAACCATGATAATGGTAGGACGTTTAGAATAATAAAAGAATTATTGGAGTCGCGCGGATATAAATTAAAGTATAAAGTTTTGAATGCTTTAGATTATGGATTAGCGCAAAACAGAGAAAGAATATATATTGTCGGCTTTAAAGACGAAAAAATGTATGAAGAGTTTAATTTTCCCGAGTCACTTAAAAACAGACTGAATTTTAGAGACTTCTTAGATAAAAACGTAGAGGAAAAATATTACTATAATAACAAACCTTTACATAAATATCTAATAAAATACAATCTTTCATTTGACACTGTTTATCAGTGGAGGAGAACATATTTGAGAGAAAACAAAAAAGGAGTTGTTCCGACTCTTACAGCAAATATGGGTTCTGGTGGTCATAACGTCCCAATTATAAGAGATGAAAAAGGTATAAGAAAACTTACTCCAAGAGAATGTTTCAGGTTTCAAGGCTTTCCAGATAGTTTTAAACTTCCAAATATTCCAGATTCATATTTGTATCATCAAGCAGGAAATAGCGTTCCTGTTCCTGTTGTAGAGTTAATTGCTAGCAATATCGCTAAATTGGTAGAATAAAAACATATTTAAATCTTTATTTATTAATACAATTGTGATTTAATTGATAGACATGAAATATAAGGCGTTTGAAATAAAAATAAAAGATGATGGCGAGATAGAAGGTCTATATAAAGGAAATCCTTTGTGGGCTATGACAGAGAAATATTATAAGTCTTGGATATATTTCAAGATGTTAGGAGATTTTAGACCCTGGGGGAAGAAAGAAAGTGCCCAGGTTATATATGGCGGAGATTTCAGAGAAGCGTATGGGATATTAAAAGATTATATAAATAAAATTGAAGGTGGAAAAGAAATAAAAACAATTTGTAATTGTTTCAAGAATCTATATGATAAGTCTCCTAATTATGAAACAGTAGACGATTGTGCTACATATATTTTAAAAAAATTATCTTTATTTGATAAGAAAAGTGGTGTATCAAAATGACAAAAATAAAACACATTAGAGATAGCATAGAAATAAAAGACGACAGAGAGATAGATATTTTATATAATGATGCTCTTGGTGGTCGTTTTCTATATAAATTGAACAGGAACTCTTTTGAAGTTTTTGGTGATGTCGGACTTCTTGACAGTGTTACTGGAGATTTTGAAAAAATATATAATTCTATGAAAAAAGCCATTGATGAAATAAAGAATAATAGAGATATAAGCAGAATAGTTATATTCTTTAATCGCTATCATGACAAAATTTTAGAAAACGATTATAATTTTATTGAGAAACAAATAAGGCGATTATATGAAAAACGAAAAGAGAGTAAAAATGTCTAAAATTTGGAGGGAATATTTTGATGCAATAGAACCTTTCTGGATCGATTATATTAAAGTAAACTATGAGAACCCGCCTAACGGAGAAAAAATCAAAGAGAAATACAAAGCTTATATAGAAGCAGAAAGGAAAACAAGAAAAATTTTAAAAGATGAACTTAGTAAGACAAGGTAATGAAGTTCGTTGAATAAACCAAAAAGCTTTTAAATGTGTAGCAATATATAATATCGGTGTTAATATGGTAAGTGTTAGCGGAGAAATATTTCGTAAAAAAATAAGTAAAGATGTAAATTTAGTTCTGAGTTATGATTGGGAAAGTTATGAATATGGAAGGCATAGCAATAAAAAAGCAAAATATAGCGGAACATTGCCAGGTAGTGGTGAAACCACGTTTATGATTGAAAAGGAAAAGTCTTCTACTGGCAATTCTGTTGTTGAAAATTTATGGGTATATCGTGGTGGAGGAGACCTTGATTTGTCTTTAAAGAAGAACATACCAAAAGAAGTTCTAGATGCGTGGAACGAAGAAATAAATAAATTAAGCAAGTAAATTATAGCCAATTATTTGTCAAAGCATAAGCATACAAAAAATCCTTAAAAGATTCGTTGACATATACGATTTCTTCTTGAAAAATTCTCGAATATTTGGAAAAATTAAATTCGTCATATAATTTTTTCATTATTTTCTTTTGTCCTCCTATAATATTCGGAACCAAATCTTTTCTGTCTTTAACAATAATCGGTGTCATTTTTAGTTTTTGAGAGGCATCTGATATTAGCGATTTAATATTGTCAGATGTTTTTGTATAATAGGAATAAGTAACGTAAATCTTAGTTATGGTATTGCTTTCATTAAAACCTTTATTGTCGCTTGCTTCTGCGATTACGACTTCGCCATCAAATCTTTTTAATAGAGCGTTTAATCTTTCAACATCTTTCATTAAAAATGCGTGTTTCGATTTTATTGCCTCTTTTAAATCTGAAGCATGATTAACGCTTATTATTCTTCCAAAAACTCCATAACTCCACATGCTCTCGATAAATTTATAAAATTATGCTTTAAATATTAGTTGCATCTGCCCCAATCAAACATAGTTTCATTAAACATTACAAACGAGCAATCTGCTCCTATGGAAAGATTGTATACAAGGTTTTTATATCCATAAATTGTATAATTTATATAATGTTGACCAAAAGGAATAAAAGTTGTATAATTTATGTAAACATATTCACCAGAATAGGATATGCTGTCTGGGGTGATGTCAATTATGTAATATTTCGTATTGTTGGACGTTATTAGGACTGCTACAAGATAAGATACAATTAGAATAATGACTACCACAGCGATATAATTTAATGCATCCATAGTATCCATATTTAGTATATAGTGTCTCTTAATATTTAAATCTTTCGTTTTATATAAAAAAAATAACTATTTTTAAATATGTTCTACGCAATATGATTTATTTTAATATTTGTTTTTAGTTTGTCCGAAAGGATGTCTTTTAATATTCTGCTATTGTTTATCCAATTTGCAATTGGAACATCGAGTTTGCTTTTTAAAAACAGAAAGGCATTGTTAAGGTCATCAAATCTTTTTGGCTCTTTTTCTAATGCTTCCCTAACATGTTCTCTTACATTCCAAACTCCAACTGGAAGGGTGTAGCCAGGATGTATCTCTCTAAATATAACTACTATTGCTTGTTTTTGCATTTTTTCCAAAAGTTCTGATACAGCAAGTCTTGAAGCATAATATCCTCCTCCTATTTCTGCATAAGTTTTCCTTCCTTCAAAATTTTCAAACGAAGAATATATAGATATTTTATCGCTGTTTGTATTCCACGGTGTATTTGGAAACCATGCTTCAATAACTTCAAAACTCCATTTTCCAGGCATCATAAGAATTATCCATCTATTATCAAGGGCGACATTCTCATATACCAATATCGAATCGATGCTCTCATACTCTTTTGTATTATTTATCTTATTTTTCGAGATTGTATCATCAACTGCTGTTATGCTCCATCTTGTGGGAACAAACTTCCTGTTTTTGCCTAATCCGAGCAGACCAGCTGAAAGTGCTTTTTGTATTTTAGATATTGGAACTCCTTTGTTATAAAGTTCTATTATAGCTGTTGTGGATTTCATATCGACATCGGAATAAGCGTTTTCTATATCTTTATTTGAATTTATGTTTCCACTTTCTATGCTTTTCATTAAAGCACTCGGTCCAAAAGGCTGTGAATTTTCGTCAAAAATAACTTTTAATTCTGGTTTTCTTGCGAACACTATATTTGCATCTACATTTTTGTCGGCAAGTGCAAAGTCCCTTATAATTTCCTCAACTTTTCCTTTTTCAACATTATGAACATTTGACTTATATAAGCCTCGCATAAGAAGAGTTCTGTATTCGACAACATTTTGTATATTGAACTTCCTCCACATTTCTGGCATAGAAAAAGATTCTGTATTTCCATGAATAGGCGGAAGCATAGGGGATATAAAAACGTTTGGATAGCCGTAACTTCCTATAAAGATGTCTGGCGGAGATGACCCACTGATTTCGTTATTTTCTGGAAAGTTATTTATAATGTCATCAATTTTTACCTTATAATAATACTTCATGAATTTAGGGTCGCGCATATTAAGGTAAACTATCGGGCTCCTTACTATGCCAAAAGCACTGATTTCTTGCACACTATTTTATCTTCTAATTTATTTTAAATCTAATATTATCTAATTTATGTTTTATTGATAAGCAAAAAATATTAAACGTAAAAAGAGAGTTAAATGAATTGTATATCAAAGTTTTACATCTTGAAATTGCCTATATTTCGAAAAGATTCGCTAGCAATAACATGCCCAACAACAGACTCTGATTTGATTTCAATAATTAGAACGCGTGTTTCGGATATTGTGCTATCCTCTTTGCGTAAACTGTTTTTTAATTCTTCTCTTATATCTTCTTTATTGCTTCCTAGTTTTCTTTCAAGGCTTTGCAATATATTTTTGCCCAATTCTGCATAATCGATGCTTAAGCCTGAAAGTGTTTCATTAAATAAACACAAATTAACTGAGTGGTAACTTATTGTGAGATAGCCTATTTCATATAGAACACCTTGATTGTCTTTTATATAAAAATATGGTGTTTGGACTTCTTTTTCATGTTTTACTAAAACGTAGACTACAAAACTTTCCTTGCCATTGAGCGTATTCAGCGATTCTTCAATGGCATTTTTAAATAACATTTTTAAAGATTCCTCTTTTTCGCGTGTTTTTTCCATATGTTTGAAAAATTTATTTTGTTTAAAAAGGTTCTAGAAAAGAACTATAAATGACAATAAATTAAAGTCATCCATAGATTGTTAATATTTTTAAAGCGAGTTTCTATTTCATTTTTGCTTATTTCAATAAAATTTTCATCTCTTATTTCGCATTCTTCATTCGCCATTGCTTTATCTAGCAAATATTTTCCTTTAGTTGTGTTATATTGTATAACAGATGGATTTGAAATGTCTTTATATGTACTCCAACTTATAAAATTTGTGAAAGCGAAATCGCGGAAAAGACCAGAAAAATAGTAATAATATATCGCCTTTTCTTTCGCTTCTTTTCTGTTTTTCGCTTCTATCATAAATATTATAGTTGTATGCATTAATATCACTTAACTATATCTTTAATATGATTGTCATTCTATGAGTGGCAATCAATTAAAACCATCCATATTTTGTTTTTATCTGGAAATTGAACTTCTATGTCCTTTTTACTTAATTTGACGAAGAGGTCATTTCGTATTTCAGCATCTTCTTCTTTTAATGCTTTCTTTAGCGAACGCTTGCCTTGAGTTGTATTGTATCGTAAAACTGATGGCTCAAACGTTTTAGTCTCATCGAATGTGTTCCAATCTAAAAACTTGCAATAATCAAATTCGCAATTATAGTTGTCATAAAGAGCGTTTTCTGCTATATTTTCTGCTTCTGTTCTATTCTTCGCTTCTAAAAACAACACTATAGTTGTGTGCATTATACCACCGTTTAATATGATTATTATTGAACTACTTTTGGCTCTTTTTCAGTGACCTTATAAACTTTGTCTGTTTTGTCTTTTAATATTTTCTTGGCTTCGTCTTCGTCTGTTGTTAGAAATGTTCCGCAATTTCCGCAATAGTATCCTAATCTTGTGTCTTCAAATTCAATATCGTCATACGACAGTTCTCCATCTTCATCTAAATCGCACAAAGTGTGAGCAATTCCTACATATAACAGGCTACTTATTTTTTCTCCACAAACGGGGCATTTCATTTTATCACAATATAATAAGTTAATTAAGATTTAAATATGTTTTGTTTTTATCTATTTGCTTAATTTTTTAAATATGCAATTATAATATTTTATTGCGGGTAAGTCCAAGCCAGAAATTACACCGGAATGGTGTAAGCTATTATAGCTGGCTTGGGTCCGCATTTTATATTAAAATCATAGCCAAAATATATCCTATAAATATATAGCCACAAACTTGGTATTGGTTTATAAAATAATGCTTAAAAGACTTAAAAGTTCCCCAATTAGTGACTATATTTAATTTTGTTTTATTTAATTTTTTAATTATTACATACTCTAAAGGCGATAAGACTAAAAGTGTCGACACTACAATTGCTAACATCTCTATGAAAGAAATTCTTCCAAAATAAAATAATATTCCTGCAAGAAAATATAGAAAGATATTTTCAGTAAATACAGAAAATTTCGTTATTAAGTTTATATTTTTATCGAATAGAAAATCTTTAAATCCTAATAAATGTGCTAACGGAGGAATAAATAATAAAAATTTTTTCATAAGTTTAACAATATTTTTTGATTTAAAACAAATTTAAAGTTATTGATGAGGAAAAGTAAAAGTATTATTGTTGAATGATTTTAGAAAACATTTTAAATGTTTAGGAATAAAATACTAAATTGTGATAAAATGTCAATGACGCCAGCAAAAGTTATTGAAAGCCAAGATTTTGAAGTATCAGACGAATTAACAGACTTTTTTACCGATCATGCCAGTGATATATTGAGAAATCAAGAAGACGAAATAGAATATGTTGTATATACTTACGGTGATCTGAAAGAATTGAAGAAAGAAATTAAAAGTGGTGACTTCGATACAGAATTAAATAAAAAACTTAAAGAAGAAGCAATTGAAACAATAGACAACTTGGTAGAAATATGCAATGCTAACCATATAGATGGTTTATATTTGAGTATTTACTGATTTTTTGTTTATGAGTTATAAAAGTCAAAAGCGTCCTTGAAAACAGGCGCACTTATGTCTTTGAAACTTTCTATTTCTGACTTATCATCAGTTACATATAAACTTTTTCCTACAAATATTCCTGCACTTTTATAATCTTCTTGTATGTCTCCACCTCCGCCCTCTGTAGATTGCCTTAAAAGAAGCGGTAAGCATATAGATATTTGTTTAAACGTTCCTTTTACAAAAACCTTGTTATCTTTATTTACCAAATATAAAGTTTCTTTATTTTCTATTAGATCTTGAATTTCATCACTAAAGAATAAATCTTTAGCTTCTTCAAGAACGTTGTTATTATCATTGTTCATCTTTTCGTACAACCCTTTGAATTTTTTGCTTTTATCATAATTTCCAAGTAAAACTAATTTATCTCCAGCCCAGCCATCCATTAGTAAAGCAGTTATAAGCCCACTTTCATCTAAATTTGCGGTCCATCCCAAAAGTTTAGAGCCACGTTCTGGCTGTAAGAACGCTTGCTTGTCTAAATTTATACATTTAAAATATTGCCCCATATTTGCACCAAATATATTATGAAAAATATGTTTAAAAGTGTTTCGGTTATTTTTATATATTTAATTACGATGCATATACGTTCTCGCATATTGGAATATATATTGTTGTGCATAGCCAGCCAAATCGCCAAAATGTTGTGATGCGAAGTTATGTATTTCGCTTATTTTTTTCTTTTTGTTATGAAAATAAACACGTTCTACAACACGTTTAATCCAAACATCTATTGGAAACGCCTCTCCTTTACCATATCCAAAGAGAAGAATGCAGTCAGCAACTTTATCACCAATTCCTTTAAATTGCATAAGTTCTTTTTTCGCCTCCTCATAGGTTTTGCTATATAAAGAATTAAGATTTATGCCATTTAAACAAGTGTTCGCAAACTCGTGTAAATATTTGTATCTATATCCTATGCCACAAGACATAAGGTCGCTTTTAGAAGCTTTTGCTATTTTTTCACAGGTAGGAAACAAATATTTGTCATTAATCTTTTTTCCAAACTTTTTCATCATCTTTTGCACGCTGTTTCTTATATTTTTTATATTATTGAATTGTGATATAATAAAAGAAACGCTAGTGATCCAAGGGTCGCTCTGAGTAAGCCTCATTCCGTAAAACGCTTTTATTGCCTTTTTCATAAAGGCATCTGTGCCTATTCTGCTATATACCTCTTTCATATTGCTACCAATTCCCAACATTTCCATTACTTCTTTCCTTGCTTCCTTTTCAGAATAAGCGCCTTTGTAGTCATAGGCTATTTCAAACGCATGCTTGCCAACTTCGCTAAACCTAACATCAAAAATGCCCCTTGTTGTTGCAAAGGAAATGCCGATGGGCTTTTGCTTAAACTCGCCTATGAAGTTTAGCACCTGCCCGCTTGAAAAGGTGAAGAATGGAGAAAAATCTTTTACTAACATAAAAACCACAAAACAAACATAATTATTAAAAAATCAAAAAAGAAAACAAATTACTTATTTATTACTCGTCCTCTTCTTCGTTTTCTTCACCTTCTTCGTTTTCCTCTTCATCGTTAAACTCGTATTCTTCATCGGTATCTTCTTCTGTTTCTTCTTCGTCCAAATCTTCTTCTTCGTCTTTTGACATTAAAACCACCAACTTTACATTTTATTTCCTATTTAAAATGTTATTTTAGGTTTTGCTTATTCTATAGATAGTTTAGCCATAAATTTCCCAAGGGTTGTCCAAGGATGCCATTTTGCTTTACTAAAACTTTTAAAATCGTCAGAATATCTGATTTTTACTTCATCGGGTTCATTTGCATCATTAAATACATTTCGGTTTTGAGTAAAAATAAAAAAATTGCAAAAACATTTAAATATCTTTTCTTTATTAAATTAAATAGTAGATAGCATGGTTCTGAGATACAGAGATATTGTAGAGGAAGAAGTGTATTGGTATACGCACGATGAAGGAATAGCAGAAGTGCTTGGTCATAGAAGCCAAGATGTATACGACCAAATAGAAGATGACGTTAAAGACCAGCTTTACAACGAAGATATGTATAGATATTTATTGGATATAGCTAAAAAGGAAAAGGACAAGCGTAAAGCAAAAGAAATGGTGGATGAGGAATTGAAGAAATTAGTTTTAGAGGCTGAAAAAAACATTAATAGATAAATTCTTTTAGTTAATTTTACTTTCCTTTAGGCATCCCATAACGAAAGATTTATATATTTATCTATTATAATAATAATTGTGATAGTATGAGAACTAAAAACGCTATAAAAGAAAAAGAAGAAAAAGGATTGAGAATAATGTCGCATTTGTTGGTTATAAATCTGATTATATTCGCGGTTTTTCTAACTGCGGGGGTTTTAACATCCTTGTTTGCATCTCAGAGTTCATTAACTGCATCTGTATCGCTTCAAATGAGCATCTTAGGTAGAGCGCTTCTATTAGCAGGTAGCACAATACTAATACTAACAGGAATTTTTATAGGCGTCATCATTTTTGTTGTATCTTCGCATGATGTAGAAAATGCTTTCTTCTCTATATCGGTTTCTTCAGCCTTCGGAGCATTGTTCATCTGTCTTTTTGTTCCATCATTAGTTCTAATATCGGCATACATAATTATTCCAGCAATTGTAATCAGCGGATTATACTATTTGAAAGAGCAAGCAGGATTTTGAATTTTTTTATTCGTGATAAACGAATTAATAGTTCTTGTATTCGCTATCAATAATTTCTTTTAATTTTTTAAAACTTAGCCTTTCATATCTTCTTCCATCAGGTAAAATCAATTCTGCGTTTCTATTTCTGCTTTTGATGTTATAATAAAGCCTTACAGTAAATCCTCTTATATTTTTATATTCCCACATATATGAAGTATCACTTATTTTAGTGCCAGTTTTCCCTTCTAAGAATGGATTACTTAATGCAGTGAGAAACCCTTTGCTAACTAAATAATGGTTTATATTGAATTTCATAATTTATTATAAGAAGATAAGTTTAAAAACCATTTATTTTAAGAATTTGGCAAAACTTATTCCAAGAAAATCCGAATCTTCAAAATATAAATCATCCTCATACGAAAGAGGAATATACTCATATTCTAATAATTTTATGCCTAATTCGTTTCCAATTTCTCGCATTCTACTTTTCATTTTTAGGTCTATTAAATTTTTTGAAAATAAGCCATATTTTTTCTTAAAAGCATGCTTGCAATTATCATTCTACCATTCATAATAATATATATATTTAGGAGTTTCTATGACATAAACCAAATCTTTTTCTGGGTTTGCATATTTTTCAGGAAGAATTTTAGTTTCTCTTGCTTCATGATCTAACAGTTTGTCTGGTCTTTTTACATGCTCCATTCTAATCTTATCAGAAACAAACATTTTATCGCTTTATATCACTCAAATTCTTTATGTTGCCTACTTACCATTTGTTTCTTCTTTTCAAGTATGCCTAAATGTTTTGCACAGCTTATGCAGTAGTATACTTTCTTTCTTTCGAAGAACCTGACATCTCCGTTTGTGTGAAGGTCTGTTGAAAAGGCAACTTTTTTCTCAAAAGCTACTGCCTTGTTTTTTGGAACTATTCTTCCGCAATTATCGCATCTCACTGTGGTTTCTTTTCCTCTCATATATTTCACTCTTTTTATAATACAATAAGTTTTTAAACATTTAAATTCTTCATATAATTGATTTATATGAACGCGAATGCAATACAAAAAAGAGCTAAAACTTATGTAAAACGTATGTTTGGGCAGGATTTGGATTCGCTTCTATATCTTGGAAAGGATGAAGGTATGAAAGGTTACAATATTTATGAGTTTAAAGTATTTTTAAAGGACAGGAGAGAGTTTTATCTGAATATAATAGAAATACCAAAAGGCGAGAAAACAGAATTAGTTTACGACTTGACGCCTAAAGACTAATTATAGTTTTCCGTTAAACGGTAAACACATAAAAGCGCCAGAAATCATATTTATTGTCGTATTGGAGCAGTTTCTGTAGCTTGTGTTACATCTTTTGGAATTTATCTTCTTTTAAGAGAGTGAATTTTTATTAGTAAATATTTTATTAGAGAAAATAAGAATCCAGCGCCAATTATGAAAAATATGAAGTAGCCTTTAAAGTTTATAGGATTTGTTATAAAAGAAAAAATATATGGCAAAAGAAGATAATAAAAAACCAAATATATTGGAATTAAAGCTAAAAATAATATTTCTGCAACAACAACTTCTCTTCCATGCATTAAAAGTTCTTTGGTTTTGGCAGAAATATATTCTTGGTTATTGGCGTTTTTAATTATATCTTTATATGCATTGAGCAGTCCTGTTTGATGAACCTGAAGTTTTTCTCTGCTGTACAATAAATTGCTTATATAATAGATTATAATTATATAAAAGAAAGATAAGGCAAATAACAAAAGAAATTGAAGGTATATAGCTATCATACCATCAGTTGATTATGTGAGTGGGGCTTAAAAGACGAATTTTTTCGCTTACACAAAGACAATTTTCAATTGTCGGTTGTGAGCACGCTTTTGCCCCACTCAATAATATTACATCATTAAGATATTTAAATGTTTCGGTTAAAACTAGAGTCATTAAACATCTAAATAATAACAAGAGGAACGCTCATTTCGTTTTCTAACAAACCTGAATGAATCCCGATAGGTTTTTTATTGCTTTGATTTATATTAGGATAAGAATACTCTAACGCAACATTATTTTTTGCTATTAAAATATGTGTCCCAAATCTATATCTAATCTTTTCGTCTATTTTGTTTTTACCAAATATTCCAGTACTTATTACTTCATCGCTATCTTTAAGTATAATATACTTTGAGTATTTTTTAGCAACATATTCTTTAAAATCATTTTCGTATTTAGGAGATACATTCGCAAACATTATTCTAGCATCACCCCATGGAGGATCTGAAAGATAATTCATTATCTTACTTTTATTGCCTATTGTGAGCCACTTATTAACATTTGTTTGACCGTGATCAGCAGTGATAATAAGATTATAATCGCTTTCTTCGAGCGCAGGTAAGAGGACATTTTCAAGTTCATTTAATAAAAGCGCTGTTGCATTTATTGAAGCCTCTGAAATAGGTCCATACTTATGTTCTATCGAATCAATTAATGAGTAATAAACGTATATGAAATCATATTTGTCTTTAATGACTTCATTTTTTAAATTGAGTATCATATCTGATTGCATAATGTATCTATCTATAGTTATGTTACTACTACAGTTGAAAGGCGAATTTTCAATTGTTCTCTCTAAAAGAATCATAACATTTCTATCTTCTGCCATTTTTACTAGAAGCTTTGGCTTAGGAATTATATTTTGTATGTTAACTCGATTAAATTTATTTTTTTCATATAATGCTGGTGAATCTTTATATGGAGCAACAACAGTTCCGAGTTCTTTAGAATAGATACGCCATCCCACCATTCCATGCTCAGACGGTGTGAGACCTGTTTCAATGGAAGTAAGTGCCACAACTGTTGTAGATGGAAAAACAGTGCTTATTTTTTCAATTTTATAATTTTTTATAAAATCAATCTTTCTTTCAGTTAAAGTTTTGCTTAAAAGATTGTATCCTAATCCGTCTACAAGCATAAATATTTTCTTTTTCTTTTTGCCTGTGCTTTTCTTTCTACTTGCTATATCTTTTATTATTGAAAGATTGCTATTTTTATAATCTGGAAATATAAAATTGTTTTCTTCCACTTCGTAAAGAAAATCGTTCATAATTGCGCCATTATGTTTTTGTAGGAGAAAATTTAAATACCTTTCGTTCTGCAAATCGATGTTTTAAATAATTATCTTATTTCATGCCTTGGAAATGGCTTTTTTCTGTCGTTCCGTAAGGAGTTTGAGATTTGCTTTCGAGCCGTTCAAAAAGAATATGTATTACGCCTTCTTTAGGCTTCAAAACTATTTCTTCGTTTCCCAAATTTTTAACACTTACGAAAAGCCTTCCTTTATATCCAGCATCAACTACCGCGAACATTCCTGCAAGTCCGTTTCTGGAATATCTGCTTCTAAGATATAACAAGCCAATTATATCATCTGGCATTTCTAATTCTTCCATAGTTTTCAATCGATAGAATTCTCCAGGCTTTATTACAAACTCTTCGGCTTCTTTAAAATCGTTTCCATCTGGAACAAGCACAGATAAATCGTAGCCGTTGCTTGTCAGATGATCGCTGTTAAACGGAGTTATCATTAGTCTTCCAGCATTTAATTCATTCAATATATCTCTATCCGAAAGCATATTATCAAGAATAAGATAAATGACAAACTTTAAAATTTAAAAATTACTATAAGCTTACTTTGTCGCACCAAGCAAAAAACAAAGTTCTTTCAGGGTCTGGTTCATCTTCTTCTTCGGTAAGATATTTAACATAATCCCAGTCAAATAATCCTGGCAGATACGGATAATTTGTATACCCATGCCCAAGACTTAAATAATAGCCTAATTTCGTTTTGCACAAAAATACTTTTGATTTTGGCTCTTTTCTTTCCGTGTTTTTAAATTCGCCTATTTCCTTCATCTTTATTTTTATCAATCCTTTAAAGAAAGAAAATTTCTTCATGCGTAAATCATTTGGAAACAAGCCTTCGCGTTTAAGATTGGCTATCTCTTTTTCATTTAGATATTTATAAAGCTCATATTTCTTTCCATTTATAAAGCAATAATCGCTTACATCAGTTGTATTTGATTGTTGCATTTATTTCACCATTTAATATGGATTTTCCATAATTCTTAACGGTTATGGTCAGAATAGAAGGAACTGTTTTCCCATTTATCATTTTTGTCCCATTAAGCCCGTTTATTACAAAAATTCCGCGTGTATTATTATCCAGATATAAGATGTTAAATGTAACTTGTGCATCAGCATCTTGCGGAAAGTTAAAAGTTATGTTTATAGTCCCTGATTTGCCTATTAAGAGTCTGTATTGTTCATATTCTGTTATATTTGCAAATACGCCCTTTCCAAGTTCTCCATAAAGATTGCTTGGATACAAATTACTAATGACAAAATTATAGGTTGTTGTAGAATTTTGATAATTTGGTTGTGATTGATTTATAATTTCTATGTTATAATTATAATTCATAGCCATAGTTATGAAAAATACAAGTACTGCAACTCCTAAAATTATAAAACTGGCGACAACAAGAGGGCTTACTTCAGTATCATTCTTAGATCTTCTTATTTTTTTCTTTCCAGCAGTCTTTGTTTTCATAATAAATATAAAAATTATTAAATTTAAAAATTTTAAACTCGCCAATATATTTATTTATTGATTTCTTGATAAAAACCTTCAAAAACGGGATAAAATTGCAATACATTAAAGAGAAAACAGACTATATTTCGTTTTGTTTAACAACGAAAGCGGGATATTCGTATGAACCTAGCGATAAAATAGGATTGACTCACCTTTATGAACATGTTTTTGTTTCAATGCTTGAGAATTTGCATAATTATGGAAAATATACAGAAAAATTAGGTTTCTATCAAAACGCCGATACTTCAAACACATTAATGAATGTTTATGGTGAGACTTATAAAACTATGCTTCCAGATATATTACTCGGTATGAAAAATCAAATAGAGAATTTTTTGCTTATGGGCAAGGTATTTAGTATTGAAAAAGATGCCGTGAAAAATGAGGTGTCAAAAAGGAATTTATCTTATGATGAGTTTATAGAAAATTACGCAAAAACATTATTTTTATTAGATAGAAATCGCAGAGTGCAGACTATTAAAACTACTATGAATTTGACGATAAAGGATTTATTAAAAATTCATAATTTCATATTTTCAAAGAATAATGTTATTTTTACAATTTATGGAAAGCTCACAAAAAAGCAAGAAAAGGCAGTAAACGATATAATTTCAAGTATTTCTTTAACTGAAAGAAAGGAATTGAAGGATTACAAAAATAATACAAAACCGCTAAGATTTGATAGAAGCAAGGTAGGAATAATTGCTTTTAGAGTTCCGAAACCAAACTTTAAAGATTATTTGGCTGAACAAATCTATAAAAACATAATGACTAGATTTGACGATTCTTTGTTATATAAATTTATACGAGAAAATGAAAAAGCGACTTATGCTATTACTTATGATAGTATTGATGGAATAAATGAAAGGCTTTTCTATTTTTATTTTATCGGCAATCCTAAAAATGTGAAGAATGTTAAAAAGAAGATAGATTTTCATAGTAAATTTTTTAAACAAACAAAAAAGCTGTTTAATATTGGCAAAAGAAGGACAATTATAGAGTTTCTTAAATCAGCTGAAACACAAACTGACTTTACAGAAGATCTTGCATATTACTATGCTACTTTTGGCGTTAGCTTAGACAAAAAATCTTTAATTAAAGAAATAGAAAAATTAAAATACTCGTATTATAAAAAATGGCTGAAAAGAATATACGCTAACATATATATCTTATAAAGTAAATAAGAAATAAAAATTAAACCTGCCAATACTGGCAGGTTAAAACAAAAAGTTTATTTCTTTGCCCCGCTCTTCCTTGCCATCTTTGCTCTAGCTACATATCCTTCGCTATCGACAAAGTAGATATAACCTTTCTCTCTTTCGATCTTCTCGGTTCCTACTTTCGCCTTCTTTCCGCTTTTATTACTTTTCATTGGGTTCTGCCACACATAGCCATCTGAACCTACATAATACAGAAAGCCAGGTTTTCTCTCAATTTTTTCCTTCGACACTCTTTCTCCAGATTTTGCCATATTTATCACAATTTTACTTGTTTTTTATGGCTTAAAAACAAATTTCGAGGAAAAAGCATAATTTTAAACTCATTACTCACAAATTAGATTATGCCAAATAAACTTTTTGTCTTAACTCCAACAAAAAAACCTATATTCGATGAAAGAGGTGATGAAACAGGTTATTCCTATTATAGTCTAAAGTTAAATAGAAATCTAAAAATGTTGTTAAAAAGGATTTCTATTCAGAGAGAAAGCAAATTAAATATTAAGAAATACGACTTTTTAGCAATTCCGAATTTTAACTCTTGCCAAGAAT
>Ga0080003_1000884_pt1 | contig 17735 bp, 21 predicted proteins | sample JossMetagenome_FD_69206 | JGI IMG/M metagenome (GOLD analysis project Ga0080003, IMG submission 69206) | Hot spring microbial communities from Joseph's Coat, Yellowstone National Park, USA - JC2_E (SPADES assembly) (version 2) | ecosystem: Environmental > Aquatic > Thermal springs > Hot (42-90C)...
ATTCAAGTCAGCACTGCTTAGAGCAAACGTTCAGCTAGTGGCAAGGAATAAGGTATAAAGTCTATGTAGATGAAGTGTACATATCAAAAAAGTGCTCCCCGTGCGTGGTCAGGCATAGAATCAACGTCAAGAGCGGGAGAACAAAAAGAGGGTCCCGTGTATAGAAAGCTCTCAATGCAGACCTAAATATAGGAATAAACATGATACAGTCCGATGAGGATAGGGGTAAGTGGCTAACTGAAGGCACAGCCTGCGGTCTACCGCTGGACGAGCGGAGCGGGGTGGGTAACCACTAGCAATGAAACAGTGAGAATGAAAACAGTAAACCACGAACCTATGATCAGCCTTGAAGGAACCACATTTACTTTAGGGTTGTGAGGATGTCAGTTCCTTCAAGCGCCTAACAGTTCTTTTTAAGAAAATTCTGATAGTGAAAGTTGATTGTTTGACTTAAATATACTCTGAAAGCGTTCTATAATAATTTCGATCTCTTTCTTCTCATCATCTTCAAGCATTTCGACAATATTACTTAATGATATTATAATAGAATTAAGTATTTCTGTGTTAAATTCTGGCGAGAGTTTTAATCCGCATTTTGGGCAACGGTAATTAACTGGAGGAAGTGCAAATCGTATTCCACATTTAGGGCAAATATGCATTTGACTATTATAAATTTTTTCAATCAAAATTAGAGTTTTAACAAGTTGCGGCATGGCACTTTTTTTGTCATTTAATAATGATATAAGTTGAATCAGCGATTTGGAAAGATCTACAATATTTTCTTTAGATGACGTAGCCAAATAATTTATATTAATTTTGGGCATAGTTTTATGTAAATTTGGATTATATATGTTAAGATATCTTGCTGGCCTACAATATTTGCCTGAATAATTTAAAACTACATCACTTTCTAATGAGATGTAGAAGCCGATGTTCCTCAAACCCAAGCCTAGATGGTTCAATATGCCCTGATTTACCAGAACATCGCCACCTTTACCGATATCTTTTACTTTAACTCTTATTCCAGCACTTAAATCACGATTTAGTAAAATTAGGTTCTTCCCAACCAACTGTTCAGGGGAATAACTTGCAAAAATTCTTTTTCCGCCATATATTTCTTCGATTTCCATATCTATAAATCTGGCTACCTCCAGTAGGGATGAAGATAGTCTATGGGGTATTATTACTTCACCTGGCTCTAAATCTGCTATTTCTGCTGTGGCAAAGACTACGCTTATACCGCATTTTGAGGTCATTATAGCGGCTCTGCGCCTTAACAACGGTTTTCTTATATCCTCAACTTCTCCCACCCCCCTTTCTGGAAATATGATATCATGATGCACATCCAATTTCAATTTTCTGCTTGCAAGTTCTATTGATGTGGATAATTCTACATCCTTTGCCATCAGAATTGTGGTAGTTGAGCCACAATTGGGGCATGTCTGGGAAATCGTTGGTTTGCCACAGTTCTTGCAAAAATACAATCTTTCAGTCTTCGATCCGCATTGTTCACACCTTCTAAATGGCGTAGACCTTTGGCATTTAGCGCAGTACCTTAGTATAGTTTCAGGTAGAAATGGCATATTATCTTTGTAAATGACTTGCATTATGCCATGATATCTGTTAAGATCGTGCCAGCCGTTTTTTTGCTCTATGATTTCAATATGATCAATGTAGCCACTTGGCATTTTTACACCATTAAGTTGCCCATCTAACACAGCTTCAAGTATTGGGCCAAGTTCTTTATCAGTAACAAGAATAGATTCCCGATCAAACATTGCCTTTATGCCTGCACGTGCAAGATAATCATAAACTACTTGAGAATATCTGAACTCAAGGTTCTTGATTCTATTTTTTGCAATTTCGAAAGATGGCATTGGAATTGAATAATTGGGATGAAGTGTTCCATTCTTGATTCCTAAATCTATGGCATCTTGAGGTGTATCTGGAATTTTTATTTTCTCAATGTCTTGATTACATATTTTTCGTGCTAACTTTGCAGGTAAAATTATATTTCCTAAATTTACCAGTTGAGGTTTTTTATCACAGGGAAGCACATTATAGTTTGAACTGCATAATGGGCCATCGACGTCAGGTGAAAAGTACAGCCTTAACCCAGTGCCATTTATTTTGGCATAATATGACGATGATCTTAGATTCATATAATGAGCTATTTTGGTATTTAGAAATGCTACATCAGAATTATAATCCAAAAATTTTGTCTTTAAAGGACCAGGAATGTAAATTCTATTTGCTGGCCTGAACCTTGGCAATTTAACTGTTTTAGGATATGAACCTTTAATTTTGTTGATTACACTATAGAGTGATGAACCAAACAATTTTAGTCTATTTGAATAACCGCCAGATTCATTGAAAAAAGATAGGTTTTCATAGCGTCCGCCCGTAACCATATTTAACTTGTATGTCAACCATGTATTTAATTCGGCTATATTTTTTGCGCTTTTTATTTCATAATATCCGATCTGTTTTTTTCTTTCATAAATTGATGAATAAAATAAGAGATTATTTGATGGATCAGCCTTTGCGGACTCCCTTAATTTGGCAAGTTCCTCATAGCTCACAGATCACCATATAAAATTTGACGTTAAAAAGGAAACTGGATAGTTTTACACGTAGCGACTTTAGAAGATCTAACCAAATAACCGTCACATCATCAATTATGAATGGCATGAGATCATGTTAGAATAAGTTTATAAAGCGGTTAGTGTTCTCAATTGCTCTGTGAAATTTAATACAGCTGTGCTTGATGTTAAGGCTGGCAAGAAGTCTATTATAATTAACGAAGACGATGCTAATGAGATAGGTCTGGAATTAAATGAAAGGGCAAGGCTAACCGTCGGTGGAAAAAGCACGGTTTGCATAACTGAAACAACAAAAACACTGGTAAATCAAGGAACGATTGCAATTTATAGAGATGTTGCAGAGGCATTGGGTATAGAGAATGGGAGCAGCGTGGATGTATCATATGAGCCATCTCCAAAATCAGTGGAGTTCATTAGAAAGAAGATAATCGGGGATAAGCTCAGTGCAAATGAAATAAATGGAATAATCGGAGATTTAATTTCAAATGAACTTAGCGACCTCGACATTGCATCTTTTCTCTTTTCAGTATATTATAAGGGCCTTGACATGGAGGAAATAAAAAACCTCACTCTAGCCATGCTTAACTCGGGCGAAAAACTTGAACTTAATGGATTTGTTGTTGACAAGCATTCAATAGGCGGCGTTCCTGGGAACAAAGTTTCGTTGCTTATAATTCCAACTGTGGCTTCTACAGACCTTTATATTCCAAAAACCAGCAGTAGAGCTATTACCAGTCCTTCTGGGACGGCTGATACAATGTCAGTACTAGCTAATGTTAAATTTAGCTTAAAGGAGATAAAGGATATCGTAGAAAAAACACATGGTTGCATAGTGTGGGGCGGTGCCCTGAACCTTGCTCCAGCAGATGATATGCTTATAAGAGTTGAAAATCCACTGAGGATAAATCCCCGCGGTCTAATGCTTGCAAGTGTTATGGCTAAAAAGCTCGGTGTAGGTGCTAAAATAGTTGCACTTGACATGCCAGTGGGAAGGGGCACAAAGGTACTGGATATTGCAGATGGAGAAAAGTTGGCTAGAGATTTTGTGGAACTGGGCAGAAGTCTAGGCATCAATGTAAGGGCTGGACTTACATATGGCGGGCAGCCTGTAGGCAGGGCAATAGGTCCTGCGCTTGAAGCTAGGGAGGCTATGGCAGCATTAATTAATCCAGAATCAGCAAGTATGAGCCTGTTATCAAAGTCTGCTTCTCTTGCAGGAATTATTTTAGAGGCGTCAGGAATTAGCCAGCAGGGACAGGGATATAATGCGGCCATGGATATTTTAAAGTCTGGTAAAGCACTACTAAAAATGAGAGAAATAATAGAAGCACAGGGTGGAAATCCAAATATCAAGCCTGATGATATACCAGTAGGAAGCTACAAGCATCAAGTAGTTGCAGAAAGTGATGGATATGTAACTTTAGTGGATAATGAATCCATAGTCCAAATATCACGCGCTGCAGGGACCCCAAGCGATAAAGGCGCTGGAATTATACTTTACCAAAAGCAAGGTTATAAGGTCAAAAAGGGCGACGTACTTTTTGAAATATATGCTGAAAGAAGCTCTAGACTTTCGGATGCCGTGAATCTTGCTAGCTATTCTCCTCCCGTACTACTTGAAGGAATGCTCCTAAAGTCATATCCCACAGAATGACTCAAGATTTTAGCATGAACTATGTTTGTTTGATCAATATAGAATCCGGATTGACCTAGCAGTTAGCAGGGCTACCGTTTAAGGTATAATTTCGGTGGAGTCAAGCAGCGGATCATAAAATAATTGTTCTTCTTTGATTGTACCAGCTTTAATTAGGGCCTTTATCGCCGGACCAATTTTTATTATTTGGTTAATTGTATTTTTTGTAACTTCATCAACCTCCTTTACTCCTTCCTTTCCCCAATAATTTACTCCCTCTTTTATAGCATATAGGCACCTACCTCCGCAGTACGGCCAGACATCACAGTCCTTGCACATTTCAGGAATCTCCGGCTCACTTGTTTTGAAACCTCTTTCAATACTTCCAATTTCAGCCCATTTTTCAGATACGGCAATTGGGCACGACAGAATTCTACCGTCAGTGGATATTGTAATAGACCTATATCCTGCGCCACATGGAACCCATCTAAATGGTTTAAAAAGGTAGGCATTTAAAATCCCTAATAATGGAACCAATCCCATGACCTTCCCGTTTTTACTTTCATTTAGAAAATCATTTACAAGCCTTGCTATACCCGGCAAGTAAGAATTGTTGGCCCACTCTGTAAAATTCCATTTTTCGCTCCATATAACGTTGAGTTGCCAGTGAACAAGGTCAAATCCCAGATTTACCAGGTGCATTACATCAGTATAAATGTCTGTGTTTTCAGTAACTGCCATTCTGGCTATTATTCTTTTTAAGCCCGTTTTTTTAAAGTAGTTTAAAGCCCCCAGCACTGCGTCATATACCCCGGGTCCTCTTGCGCTGTCAGTAACCTGTTTTCTGCCATCTATTGAAAGCAGGACAACATCCATCATTTTCCAGTACTTTTCAGGGATCTTGTGTATCAGTGTTCCATTTGTTTGGATACCCCATCTTTTTGCCGTTATTGAGTCCATTACTTTGATAATATAGCGGTAATTTACAAGGGGCTCTCCCCCATAGAATATAACAACAGAATCTTTGTCATTTTCGATCGTTTCCCTCAATTTATTAAAATCATAGTTAATTTTCCATGGCACTACTTTTTGATCAAAAGATCCGCCACAATAACTGCAATTTAGATTACATGCACCCGTAGTTAGTAATATGTACAGCAACAGGGTTCTATTATCGGCCACTTTATAAATATCTAATTGTTATGAGCTTTCGCTTAGGATCACTTATGTTTCTTTTAACATAAGCACCAAGTTTTTTTATATTAGCCTTTTGATTGTGGATAATAACATTCAATTTTTTGTAAAGTTTATAAATGTGGCACAGGCAAGCGTAATTATGCCAATAGCAGACCCAGTTAAACGCCAGATAGCAGTTCAGAGGCGGTTAATGTTTAAAATATGTATGAAATGTGGGGCAAAGAATCCCATTGATGCAGTAAGATGCAGAAAATGTGGTAGCCATGCCCTCAGATTAAAGAACAGAGAACTTGGCGCAAAGAAGTAAGCCTCAGAGGGCCGGTGGTGTAGCTTGGTCAGCACATCGCCTTGACATGGCGGGGGTCGCCGGTTCAAATCCGGCCCGGCCCACTCCCATTCTAATTATAGCTGAAAAAAGAGATGCTGCTGAGAGGATCGCGAGCGCGCTTGATAGTAATTATAAAGCATTCAATATAAATGGTGTTAAAATTTATCAGATAAAATTAGATAATAAAGAAGCAACCATATTGCCAGCGCGCGGGCATATTTTTGGGCTTAACAGCGATGTAAAGAATAGGCGCATTTATCCAGTTACAGATCTTGAGTGGGAACCTTTAAGCAGTATTAATAAAAAATTTTTAGAAACGGGCAACATAGCTGAATTGGCAAGGGCGCTGCTTAAAAATGCAGAGCAAATAATAATTGCATGCGATTATGATATAGAAGGTGAGACAATAGGTTATAACATTGTCAAATATTCTGGCGGTTTAGATAAAAAACTCTATAGGGCAAAGTTTTCAACATTAACCTCTGAAGACCTGCGTTCCAGCTTTAATTCACTTATTACAAGGGAAGAATGGAACATGGCAGAAGCCGGTAGAACAAGGCACTATATTGATTACCTGTGGGGTATAAATCTATCTAGGTTGGTGAGCGACAAAGTAAGGCGTATACGTTATGCGAACTTGAGCATGGGCAGAGTACAGGGTCCAACTCTACTTGAGCTTTACAGGAGAGAATTTGAAATAAACGCATTTGTACCCAAGCCATATTGGCAAACCACAGCATCAGTGGAGGTTAATGGGAAAGAAATAAACATGATTGGCCCTACAGTATATTCTGAAAATGAATCACAACGCATCAAAAAACTTGAAGGAAGAGTAGGTTCTGTTGAATCAGCAAAAAGTTATGTGGAAAGTATGCCTCCCCCACCTCCTTTTAATCTTGCTGAAATTCAAAAAGAAGCATATAGAATTTTTAAAATGAGCCCTTGGAAAACTCTTTCGGTTCTTGAAAGCCTTTACCTTAAAGCCGCAATATCATATCCACGAACATCGTCGCAAAAATTACCTAGTAGCATAAACTATAAAAAAATTTTAGGAAGGCTAGTTGCCAGTTATTCTGATGCGGCCAATATAAGAAGGAGCGCTCCTATGGAAGGCAAATTAAATGACCCGGCTCATCCTGCGATCTATCCAACTGGAGAAGGCAAGGTGATTACACAAGATGAAAGAAATATTTATGATCTTGTGGCGAGGCGGTTCATATCATGTTTTATGGATGACGCGTCAGTCAGAAAAAAAATGATTAAGGTAAACGTTGATGACATAACATTTGCTGCAGAAGGAATGGAAATTATAAATCGTGGTTGGACTAGGGTGTATCATTTCAGGGAGCTAAATGATATAATATTGCCAGATGTAAAAGTTGGGGATCAAGCAATAATTAAAAGGGTAAATTTGTTAAATAAATTTACTAAACCTCCACCTAGGTATAACCCTTCAACGTTACTTGAATGGATGGAAAAAAATGAAATAGGCACGAAGGCTACCAGAGCAGAAATAATAATGACTCTATATAAAAGGCATTATGTGGATGGGCAGAGAATGCAACTGACAAATTTGGGTTATGGCATTGCAAGATTCTTCATAAACTCCCCCGTTATTACTGTTGAGATGACCAGGGAGCTTGAAGCTAATTTAGAAAAGATAGAAGAAGGTTCAGTGGAAGCTAAGAAAATCACTACAAGGTCAATTGGTTTGTTATATGAAGAAATAGAAAAAAGTAGGGATGATAAAGAACTTGTTGAATACTTTAAATTATACTTAAAGGGCGAAAAAATAGCCAACTTCGGTAAATGCCCTGTTTGTGGTAGCGGTGATTTGATATTCCATAGATCAGTTATTGGTAAAAGGTATTTAAGATGTGATAAATGTGGAGCTTCAGCCCCGATGCCATCCAAGGGGCTAATAATGCCTACAAAGACAACCTGTAAATTTTGTGGTTGGCCACTTATGAGAAGGGGGAAATGGGTTTTTTGTCCCAATCCAGCATGTCCAGGTAAACAAAAATGAACTGCATAATATGCGGATTTCCATCAGGCAATGAAAAACTATGTTTTAAGCATGCAGTAGCATCAAAAAGCTTAGCAGAAGGCTACAATGCGTGGAAAAGCGCTTTAGGCATCAGTTTAGATGAATACTTGAACGATATCATAAAAAACAGGGAAACGGGTGAATGGGCAGTTGATGTTGCAAAATATATAATTGAGACAGGAGACCATTCTGTGTTAAATCTCTAAGAATGCTTATTAGTTTTACGCTAAAAGCATCATGTGAACTACCGCACTCGCGCGCCTACTTGGGCATTTGCGCGCAATTACATTGCCAAGAGGCTTTGTGCACATAAATCATTTAATTATTATTAGGTAAACACTGAACATGCACTGCCAAAATGATGCTGACTGTTTAGGCCAAAAATGGCTGGGCGGAATAATTGTTGGCTTTTTGGGTACAACGTTGTAAGGCTTAAGTTAGAAGGGGTGACATATGTCTATTGGTGTACCATGTGGGAGTACGGAATTTTAGAGATACACACATCTATATAAGTTAAATATAAACGATTTATGAGTGGTCAAAAAGCTGATTATGCCAGACCCGAAGTTCTGGTGGAAGTCGATTGGGTAGAAAAACACCTGAACGACCCCAGCATCAGGATTGCTGAAGTCGATTACGACCCCCAGGCAAACTATACGATAGAACATATACCAGGAGCTGTGCTTATAGACTGGAGAAAGGATATGAACGACCCTGTAACAAGAGATATAGTCAGCAAAGAGCAGCTCGAGCAGGTTCTTGCAAATTTAGGTTTTAAAGAGAATATGACCCTTGTGCTTTATGGAGACTTCAACAATTGGTTCGCTGCTTTCGCTTTCTGGATAATGAAATATTTTGGGCTGAATAATGTTAAACTTATGAACGGAGGGAGGAAGAAATGGTTGGTCTCTGGCAAACCTGTCACAAAAGAGATTCCGACATATCCTAGGGGGAGCATAAGGCTTTCAGAACCTGACGAAACCATAAGGGTTTACAAGGAATACGTGAGAAGCATCCTCAAGATGAAGGATAAAGTTCTAGTAGATGTCAGAAGCCCAAATGAGTATACTGGAGAGGTCCTTGCTCCTCCTGAGTATCCTAATGAGCATGCCCAGAGGGGAGGGCACATCCCAGGTGCAGTAAACATTCCTTGGGCCCTTGCAGTCAACGACCAAGATGGTACTTTTAAGAGCAGGGAAGAGCTTGAGCAGCTTTACAGGTCGAAGGGGATAACACCTGATAAGGAAGTGGTAACTTACTGCAGAATAGGGGAAAGGTCTTCACATACATGGTTCGTCCTTACCTACTTGCTCGGCTACCCTAACGTGAAGAATTATGATGGTTCATGGACGGAATGGGGCAACAGCATAAGGTTTCCGATTGAAAAATAAAATTTAAACCTTCTTTTTTACCAGAAGATGCTTCAGATTACCTTCAGGTCTGCTTTCAATAAGCAGATTTCCGGTCTGGTCAGCCCACCTCACCACCTCAATATCAGCAAGCGGGTCATCCGTCACGATATGAACTACAGTCCCTGGTTCGGACCTGGATAGAAGGTCGTTCAGCCTTAAAAGCAGAGCAGAGCATTCAACTCCTATCTCGTAAAGCTCATGGTCAGGGAACTCCTTGAAGCAGTGAATTCTTAGGTTGACTATCATCTGTTCTAAAAACCTTGAAGCTTCTTCTGCACTCCTTAGATGTTTCAACTCCTCTCTCTGCAATGGCCTAGCCTTAACAAGCCAACCGGAATTGTAGGGATCTTTGTTGACAGCAATCGGCAATGATAATATATTTGTGTTGACCTCTTGAATTAAACATGTTATCGGTGCTCTTACAACGTCAAAATGCCTTGCAGATTCAACAGAACCAAGGACTCTCCCCCTTTCCAGAACCCTCCCCGGCTCTGGTAAGGTTATAGAATGTAAAGGCCCAGTTAGCCACAGCAGTATAGAGTCTATACCTATTATCATCTGGTCATTCAAAGGTCTAACCCATGAATGATTCTCTACATCATACAATGCATGGTCGTCAAACTTGCAGTCTCTTATCTCCATGCTGTATGCAAGTTCAATGCAACCATATTAACCTTTTAGCATTTATGAATGGGTCTCTTATGAATGGGAGTATATTTTTAAAGAATTTTAGATGCAAATTATTAATGTTTAGGATAACCTTAAAGCAAAGTAATAATTAGCTAATAATTAGATTGCCAGAACTCCAAGCAAGGCTGCAGGAGCCGATGGGAAAAGAAGCTGACCTTTATAGGGTTACGCAGCAGGGTAGAATACAGTGTACTGCGTGCGCCAGATATTGCCAGCTCTCAGAGGGGCAGATTGGTTTCTGTGGCGTAAGGGGTGTAATAAACGGTAAGCTCTGGTTGCTGGTTTATGGAAAGATAATCGCGGGGCACATAGACCCTATAGAAAAGAAACCTGTTATACATTACAGGCCTGGTTCAAAGATATTCTCAATAGCTACAACCGGTTGCAGCTGGAGGTGCCTGTACTGCCAGAATGCAGACATAAGCCAGAGGAGGAAGGTTGAAGGAGTAGATGTGACACCTGAGCAGGTTGTTGAGATGGCTAAGGAGAGGGGTTGTGAAGGCATTGCTTATACTTACAATCAACCCACAATCTTCATAGAATATGCCAGAGATGTAGGAAAGATGGCTCATAAGAAAGGTTTATTCAATATATTTGTTTCAAACGGATATGATACTCCTGATACTGTTTCCACGATGAGCGAATTTCTGGATTGTGTAACAGTAGATTTTAAGGGAAACGGAGAGAAGAATTTTGTAAGGAAGTACATTTCTATACCCGATGCTGAACCAATATTCCAGTCCCTTCTTGAAATTAAAAGCAAGACAAAGATACATATTGAAATAACAGACCTGGTTGTTCCAAAGGTTGGAGATAACATAGATGCCGCTAGAAGGCTGGCAAGATGGGTGTATGATAACCTTGGACCAGATACACCCATGCACTTTCTCAAGTTTCACCCTGATTACAAGATGATGGACATCCCCTCTACTCCTCTGGAAACTCTTGAAAAGCACTACGAAATAGCAAGACAGGAAGGGTTAAAGTATGTGTACATAGGCAACGTCCCTGGCCATCCTGCCGAAAACACCTATTGTCCAGGCTGCTCATCAATACTTATAGGGAGAATCGGGTACTATATACTTGCCTATAATTTGGATGACAAAAACAGGTGTAAGTTCTGCGGTTACCAGACACCAATTATCGGCCCTTTGAGCAAGTCTGTATTTGAAGATAGATTTCAACCTGTAATCAATTGAGATTCAGAAAGGTGAAATTTTAACCTTATTTAGAAATTCTATAGGCTGTTCAGTATTTGGGAACTGCCTGAAGAGTAGCGATCATTAGGCACCTTGGGAACTTATTTAAGCTCACATCAAGAGCTCTTAGGTATACCCTTGGAAAAAAGGTTGCAACGTAGGGGGGTGTCCGAGAAAGTTCACTTTATAGAACAAGCAAAATAACCTAAAAGCTTGCTAGACTTCAGAAAGTATTATTTCAATTATTTCAGATTTTTTTCTGGAAATGACGTCATGAAATAGATAAGAAAAGAACTTTTCGATGCAACACCTGGTAACCTTTTTGAGGGCCTTTTCTCTTTCCTCTCCTAAAAGTATCCTTGCAGTACCCCTGTACGATCTTCCTTTTCTCTTTCCTAATATTGTTGAAGGCTCGATAAGGACGTTAGGATTTCTTCTGATCCTCTTAACTTTCCCGCTTTCTGCGCCAGTGTGCACAAGTACCCTGTTTACGTCCTTCCCGATTAGCACGGTTGTCTTTACATTTGAACCGTCATTTCTGTAAGTATAAATGTTTGCATACTTTGAACGCATAAGGCCTTCAGGCAACACGATATTTAATTAAAGATAGACCTCTTTTATAATTTATGCTTAAAAACTGGATGCTTTCTTAAAAAAATAAAAGGTCCTAGTGCTTTGGTTTTTTAACAATATGAATAGCTTGTAGCACAAAGAGAGTTCCTGAAACAGCCGTCATGATTAAGCTTATCCATGTGAAAGGGCTAAGTGAACCCAACGCTACCTGGAGCATAGATTGTGGAATGTCCATGGTGCTGATCATGTTTAACGGTATTATTATGCCAGGCGTCGCAACGATGCTTGCCGATGTTATGAACGCGCCAGAAACGCAGGCGATCTTGGCAAATGATTTAACGTTTTCTGGTAAACTTTCAGTTCTCCTTCTGCTGCCTGTGAACCTCTTTATGTACGGAAAGGCAAGGATCAATATGCCTACTACCACTATAAAAATTCCGAGGTCAGTGAAGATGGAATATGTGGGCTGCACTGGAGGGAACGGAGCAGGCATGACTGCCGGATAAATTAGGCCCAAAACGGAACCAACCAAGCTGATTGCGATAGCCAGGCCCAGCAACGAGGTCCTAAGCAATTGGCTAAACCTGCCAATGGCAAGTGCTACAACAAGCGCTATAAGAGAAAGTACAATTAGGTAAAATTCAGCAGGAATAACCCATAAGGGGGTTGTGTTCTTATATGTTACAGTGAACCCTATGTTGCCCGAATAGTTCTGGGGAACCGCATATGGCAACTCACTTGCAGGTATCTGAAGAGGTATGGGATACTGCTCTGATGTGGTTGTTGCTGTAAGAATGTATCTGGAGCCATTTTCAAAAGTGATATATCCATTGCTGTTACCCAGAGTTCCTGCTACGTTAGGAGTTGGGCCGAGCATTACAGGCAGCCTTGGTTGCTGGTTAAAATTGAAAGCGTCAAGGGGGAGGTTTGCATTAGCAATATTACTGTTAACGTAAGGGAGGTTCCAGTTCCATTCAACAAACTTCAGGATGCTGTAATGGCTTAGGACCTGGTGGTCTATATAATTCTCTTTGGCGTACGGTGATATTATAATGCAGGCAGTCCTTAGCCCAAGTCCGTAGTTGTTTATCTGTGGTGGCGGCACGTGATCGTAAAAGCCACCCTCATCGTCCCATGTTATGAATGTAGCAGAGCTGTTCCATTCGGGGCTGTTCATTATGGCATTTACTACATTAACGGTCCACATTTCAGAGTACGTTATGTTGTCTGGGGGATGGTCGGATATTCCATCTGCTATGCCGTAGTCATCCATGAATACATAGGCAGGAAGGGTGTTGTTCTTTAACATCTGATAAAATACAGAGATGTTGTAAATATGGTCCATCATTGCCGGGTTTCCTGCAAAATTCTGAATGTTTTCAAGCCATCCAATTTCGCTAGAAGGGGGAGACTGTTCAGTGCTGTAAAGGCCAAAAATGCCCCAGCTTATGTTGTACTGCGATAGCTGATAAAAAATTGTATCGTTGAGTGGCAGGTACGGAGGCGGGCTTATGTCGTTGCTTACTACAGTCGTGCCGCTCCATAGCCCCAAGAAGTTTGGAAGCGATTCCGTCATTACAGCGGTAAAGTAGTTGTCACAAAGCACGTACTCTTCAGCGTAATCCCAGTAAAATGGTATCTGGTTATAATCTACGTAGACCATGGATTGCGGGCCAGAGTATGCAACATAGCCGTCCATTCTACCATAGTCCCAGTCCCCATGATATGCAACCCAACCTTCATTGGGGTCCTGTTGACTGGGTGAATTTGCATAAGTTAGCTTAGTATATCCCAATAAACCTAGACCGGGGTAGTTAGGAACTTCGATGTTTTTGCCCAATATTCCGTCAGGTATGGAGAGTTCTTTAACGATTGAATTGTTCTCTAAAGCATCGTTGTGACCGTAGGGGTAGGTGCCAAAAATGTTGTCAAAGCTCCTGTTTTCCTTGAATATAACTATTACATGCTTTATAGGTGTATTAGTAGTATTTGACTGTGCATGCACAGCTGTAAGGGAAGCAATCGGGAAAGAAAGCATTATAAGGAGAACAACAGCAAGAGGTACTAAACTTAATGTTTTGTTTTTCAATCCACATCTTAATAAATGGTAATGCTTATAAAAATATTTTGGTGCAGCAACAGGAGCCGTTTTATCTGCAAATTATTTCGCCCCTCCTATGTTCTCCAAGAATGTTGGACCAGTTATAACTTCCCTCTTAGGTAGCCTTTGATAACATATAACTGCTGGCGTTTCAAGCCTTTCAATGTCAAACGCTCCGTGAGGCCTTATGAAATTATGCCAATTCATGAATTCATCTACAGAATTGAAGAACTTAACCTTCTTTTCAAATATATCAAAGAACTTCTCAACTTTTCCGTTTGTTTGAGGATGATCTACCCTGCCAATTATTAACGTTATCTTCTCCTTTATCAAGAACTTTTCAAATTATGTTAATCCTTTATCCCTTTCATCTGATTTAATAGCATAGAAAGTTGATCCATGGCCAGATAAAATTTCCTCAGGCTTGCCGTACATGCTAATTGCTTTCATTAACACATCAACTGAGTACTTAGATGTCAGCGTTGGATAAACTCCATAGCCAACTATAAATCTAGAAGAATCATCTTCATACACTATTAACCATAAACCCTTGGATCCTTTATTTTGTGCCAATCAACGTGCCACAATGAATTAGAATGTTCTCTTTAGTACCTTATCCATTTCTTTCTGTGCCACTTTTTAGGCCCACTCATTACAAGTCCCTCCTTGAGGATTTGGTTGATTTTTTCATTTCTGATGTGCAATTCTTCTGCACGTAGTATCCTGCCGATATAGCTTGCGTTAATTCTGTATTTTCTGTGTAGCTCAACGATTTCATTCTTAACGCTCTCAGGAACAGGCCTTTTATGTCTTCCAGCTTTTTTCTGAACATGTGCCGTTCCTTTTGTATTCTCTGTAAAGCTGCTGTACCCTTCTGATTGATATCCCTTGCGATTTCCCTGTTAGTAAGTTTTCCTTCAAGCTTAACGATCCACTTGATCTGATCTTCGCTAAGCATGCTATGTCCATACCTCTTCATTAGGTTTAGCCAAAATCTGCTTAATTTGCTTTTATCATCTATACGTTTAAGGCCATGAAATAATTTCCAGATAAGAGATTACGGTATTTTTGGCAAAATGTTTAAATACATAAATAATTTATCCATCTTATGCATCATTTTCATCATGGAGGATACAACAGATTCGCTTATGATATAAATGAAATAATAGATTTTTTGGATTTAAATGAAGGTATGAAGGTTGCTGACTTTGGAGCTGGCGACGGCCGCTTTTCATACGCTTTTAAAGAAAAAGGGGCTGTTGTATATGCATTTGATGCAGACGATTATTACTTTAAAGAAATGGAAGAAAAAGGAATAAAAACTGTTAAGATAAACCTTTGTGAAAAAATAGATGGTGAGTTTGATCTGGTTTTTATGGCAAATGTTTACCACGATCTTGTAAGAGAATGCAAAGATTCTATACTTGAAAACCTAAAAAGAATAACCAAGTTAATCGCTATACTTGATTTTAACGAAAAAAGGGTTTTTGGCCCACCATGGAGGATTAAAAAGGAAGAAGTTATAAATGACATGGAAAAAATAGGGTTTGAGCTCGTTAAACAGAAAGACCTAACATATCATTATTTATTACTTTTTAATAAAAAATAAATTTTTATAGGTCTAGCCCTGAAAGACTCTTTCCTGCAGTTTCAAACCCTTTATCTGCCAGGCTAGAGTAAAAGCGAAGCCTATAATAAAAATGGCCATTACTGTTGCTGATGATAAGCTAAACGGTAAGACTATATAAGACAAAACCATAGTTATCAAACCAGTTATTATCCAGACCAAGGCCCTTACTATAGAAACATACGTTACTCTTTGTTCTGTCCTAAAAAGTTCAGGGGTCAACATTGCTCTTGTACCACAAGTGAGCTCAGTGGGCCAAATAAAAAGGTCATTAATGCGAGCAGCGGAAATCCCGATGAACTCTTTGTAAGAGCAACATAAATCCATAAAATGGCCCAAAGCGCAACTAAGAGTCCATATGAAAATGTGGTGGCTGATTTTCTTGAAAATTTGTGTGCAAAGAATATCCCAAAAGATATACCAACGACCATCATCGTAATTCCGCCTATAAGTGGCACCATATCTGCTACGCTGCTGGCAAAGTAAGCGACGTCATATGTTATCCAGACAAAAGCAATGTCTTGTACAATACCAATTACTGTAATGAATAAAAACCAGAACCAGAGAGGTGAAGTCGGCTTTACTGACCCTACGTGACCTTTGTCAACGTTCTCCCAAGCCTTTTTTACATCCTCTTTAGAGCCATCCTTCACTGACTTCCACGGGAGACTTTCTTTTATTCCCCAATATCCTATTAACATAGCTGCAAGGGGAGCAATAAAAAGAATTCCATACGCAAGGTCTGATTGTGCCGCTGTAAAGCCTAGCAAAGCAGGGATAAAAATCAAAGCAACGCCAAGGTTTCCAAAGTTTTGAACAACAACTTCGACGTTACCTCTCCATTTTGCTGGTACAACTTCATGTATTAAAGGGTCATGTGACTTTATTGCATCCCTTATCCTCTCGGCATCCATCTGTCCTCCAGTCCCTCTTCTGCTCTGGTCTGCTCCTCTCTTATGTGTTCATCTATCGCCTTCAATGTGTCGCTGATGTAATTATAATTATAATATTTCATTATGAGAAGTCATATATAATCTTACATGAAAGATATTTTATAAAATATAATGAAATGTTAAATATGCAAAGAGGGGTTAACTGACTAAGGCAGACAACAATTTTGTCCTTCAGCCTTAAAGAGGGAAACACTTTAAGTTTATGATAAGATAAGTTGAGAATATGGAAAAAAATAGCATAATTTTGCCAGAATGGAGGCGAAGACTTCTAAAAAATCATCTACTTATAGTGTTAATAGCGTTTGAATTGATTTTAAGTTTGGTATTTTTTATAGTGTCGTACATAACACGAAATATTTACTTTAGAGGGGTTGGTGTAGGCCTTTTAATAGCGTGGGTTACAAATTTAATAGCCTATTTATTTCAAAGAAAAGTAGTTAAAAAATAAAATGAAATACAAATCCAAATCTTTGAAGGAAATTTACAGGGTTTATCAAGAAAGGAAATCAAATAATTAACATATTATTGTAAAAAGGTCAAAATTTGAAAGCCTTATCTACTATATCTTTACTCATAACATGGTATGGATAAAAAAAGAAATATGAAGCCTGATAATAAAAGTTTGAACGCGAAAACTAAAAAAACAGGAATACTGGCAGGGAAAAAATCAACGCGCAAGAGGTAAGCTCGATGGCTCGGAAAATTAGGTCATGGATGTATATAAAAAGTGTTCAGCGCGTGCAAGCGTACGTTTATCACCCTAATGATGGCGAACCACATGATAACAGTATTTTAACTGTGTATGTCTACCCGAAAGGCATGCGGTTTTGTGAAGCGCAAGAAAAAAGTTTCTTTCTCGTATTTCCAATAGCGAAAGAGTATGAAGAAGTGTTAGATAGCATACTTTGGATATTATCAAACATCTGATTTTTTTTTAAAATGCAAACCTCATAACATGGTGCGATAAGGAAAAAACTTTTGTGATTTTTAATTCAAATGTATTAATAAATAAATATTGTTCCTTTGACAGTGGTGCCGTTAACTTAAGGCTTAAAATTTATTTTCAGTTGGCCCTATTTCTAGCAAATGATCTTACAAACCAGAAAAAGGACCCCAATAGCACTTATACTCTATATCTTTAATTATTTTTCCAGTTTGAGGAGGGCCTCTCATGTACTCGAGCCCATAATCAAGAGAAGCAATATGGAAATGGATCCAGAAGTATTCTTTCGTATTCGACTCCTTTGACGTTGACAAACACGATGTCAATTTTATATTTATTGATGAAACTGAAATAAACGTTAGATTGAAGCTTGGCTATGGGTAGCATACGAACCTCAACTCAAAGCGTTCCTATCGTTTTACATAAGCT
>Ga0080003_1000886_pt1 | contig 17693 bp, 29 predicted proteins | sample JossMetagenome_FD_69206 | JGI IMG/M metagenome (GOLD analysis project Ga0080003, IMG submission 69206) | Hot spring microbial communities from Joseph's Coat, Yellowstone National Park, USA - JC2_E (SPADES assembly) (version 2) | ecosystem: Environmental > Aquatic > Thermal springs > Hot (42-90C)...
AGAGAAGAGTTCATCTCGTAGTTCTACAAGACCTGAAGAGAAGAGTTCATCTCGTAGTTCTACAAGACCTGAAGAGAAGAGTTCATCTCGTAGTTCTACAAGACCTGAAGAGAAGAACCAACCTATAAGGTATTTCCAACATCCTTTCATAATGAAAATTGCTACTGTTATAAAGCCTAACGAGAAAAGACCGCACCCGCCTTGGGCTGACCTCATACTCAAACTCAATGTTACCAATATACGAGAGGCGTTACCTTCTGTCTTGGGGCACCCAGGTAGTGTGTTATTGTTACGTAATGATGTAAAAATAACTGACAAGGACGCTGTAATGCAGTTTTTCAGTTCTTTTAAGTCCTCTGCTGTCGTGAAGTATTTTAACCAGGAGATAGGTTACTTCCTTTCAGCTCATGACAAGAACATGGACTCAAGGCTTATCGTTACTCATTATGCTCTTAAGGTCTGATAATATCCTCTGTTCGAGGTCATACTGTGCAAACTCCTTACTCTTTTCCAGGGCTTTTATGGATAAGTCTTCATAACAGCTCTTCCTTATCGCACATTCTTTAGCCTCTTTTAATGCTTCTCTTACGTCGTTGTCTTTTATTAGGTAGTTCTCCATTGCCCACGACCCTACTTCTTCTATGACGACGTCGTACGGGTCAATTGGGATACCTATAGCGAATTCTTTGTAGCTGTAAGCGTTAACGTAAACAGCAGGGACACCGACACTCATCGCCTCCATGAGGGGCATCCCGAAACCTTCAACTTTTGACAATGAGAGGTAGAAATACGACCTGTGCAGGAGCCTATAATAGTCCTTTACATGTAACGTGAAGACAGATACATTACGGTCGTCGGTGTTTGATACGACCTTTGTGAGATTCCTTAACCCCATCTGTCTTAACATGTTCAATGTATATTCTATCCTCTTTCTGCCTTTCGCTTCTGCACCGACTACCGCGAAAAGGTATTCCTTTTCTACTGACGCTTTTCTTTCCTCCTCTGTGACAAGGTTATAGGGAGGTCTCAACACGCCGTCAACATACACTATATCTTTTATCAGACTCTTTACGTATTCTGACGTCGTGTATACTTTAACTTTTTCCATTTCGCAACCTCCATCTACCAGGAACGGGGTATCAAGCCATAGTATCATCGGTCTGTCAATGTAAGCACAGCTGAACGTCTCCAGGAACTCCTTTGCATCGGTAATGTTAAAATAGGTAGGGGAGAGGAGGGACTGGGTTAGGTTGTAATGTTTGAACCTCTGCTTTACGTTTTCAAAGATTTGGTAGAAACTGCATTGTCTGCAAGGTACGTAGGTTATTAGTTCGTGCAATGGCATCTCATGATAAGATTTATTCTTCTAAAAATAAGTTTATATGTAATGAGAGTATGGGAGTGGCTTTAGGTATTATAGGCGGTGCTTTAGGTGGAGGTATGGGCGGAATAGGAGATGCTGTAGGGAAAATTATTGGCGACTTAGAACGGGCTTTAGCGAGGTTCGGGTCTTCAGTTGTCTCGGGGTTTAAGTCCGTCCTTGACAAGATATTGTTGGTTGCTACCAGGGTTGCAGGTATTATAGAGAAGTACTTCAGGATAGCGGTTCATTATGTTATCACGTTTCTCAAGCTCGGTTACAGATACATGTATAAGTTTTATACAGAGTTCCAAAAAGACCCTTGGAGGAGCTTACAATTTATAGGGACGATGGCAATACTTATAAATAGTGGGTTATATCCATGAGGTGAGATAAAATGTCAAACCAACCTCAGTTGTCAAGTGAGCAGGTAAAAGATATTATAAAGAATGTAGTCGTAAGTGTGGACGTTAACAACAATGCCGTAATGCTATCGGCTTATAAGTTGATATCCTACTTTATGAAAGGCGTCCAAGACGTCGAGAAGATATTGAAAGTTGATGTCACTGAGGACAACGAACTTGTCGTTTATGCTACGGCGAAGCCTAAAAACCAGTTCATAAAGTCCCTCGTCATCAAAGCCGTGCTTAAGAATGATATCCTATCCATGTTAAAGACCAGGTATGAGCTTATTAAGAACGGTGATGACGTGTACATTAAGGTCTACCTGGAAGGCACGCAAGCACAAAACGCTCCTGTTGCCGGTTCCGCTGAAGAGGTAGACTTCTGATGTCTTCCCCGACACCTGCATACAGCGGGTCAGTCTCTACAGACCTTCTGAGGTACATGATGGCTTATGCTACGGGCAACGATGGATGTATACAGACCATGACAGCATCGTTTCAGCCATCGGGTAAGAGTGTTTACGGATATAACGTGAGCGTCCCTTCAACATTAAACGCAGGGTTTTTTTATCAACCACAAAATGTACCTAAAGGTGTCGGGATAAATATAGTCTTTTTTTCTACCGAAATACCTCAAGGTACTTTCACGATTACCCTTACTTTCACCACGACACAGGGTAACACTTATCAACTCGCAACAATCAATACCCTTCCCCCAAATACAAATTATGCGTTAGTTATTATAATTGAGTTGACTGTAACAGCTCAACCTGCACAATATGTAAATGTCCAAGGTCTTTTACAAGTTTTTACGGCTTTCGCTTCCAACCAGTGCCAGGCTCAGTCCCAACCACAAATAAGCTATACCGGTACCAATGTTATTGTAATTTATCAATACAGTTATGTCACGGGTACTTCCTTCGGTACCTTCTTCCTTGCATTCAATGAAAGTATAATACCCGCTACTGTTAATATCACTGTTACGATGGGGGGCAATACGGTCGTTAATGCGGGTATTGTCGTCCCCACTTTCGAGTACGCCTATTTTTTATTCACTGTTTCATTAGTATTTCAGAGTGAGTAGAATGAAAGTCATTTCCCCAACATTAAGAGGAGGTGTTAATATCCGTATTAACGGGAAACTCGTAGCATCGAGACATAATAACGTTACGGCATCATTTATCTTATCGTTAGTGAAGGCTATTATCGGTGTCTCATCAACTTATGGTGGTTATTTTGAGATGCCCTCAACGGCTACCGTGAAGTTATCATATCAGAACACACCTGTGACGTCTGCAGTCATGAGCCATGTCTCCTTTACGGAGGAGACCATTGCCGGATATGAACATACGCGTATAATTTATACGTTTAGTGACGCATCTAGGACTAAATACTCTTTCGACTCTCTACAGCTTTGGACTGCCTCTACACATTCATTATTAGCTCATGTTTCCGATGCAATACTAAACACACCATTACGAAAGAATCCACAGGATGTTGTTCAGGTCGATTGGTGGTTGGAAATGCAGAGCGGTCAACCTTTTGCTAATATGTTATCCTACCTCCAGCAAGAACAGGCTACCAATTGTTCATCCACATGTAATCTTCCTTCTGCGGTACCTAACATGATTTATGGTTACAGTGTGTTTAACGCATTCTTCGTCCTACTTGCTCTCCCTAACATCATAAGCATTGCTAAAGATATCAAAACACCTCTTACAAACTACTTAGTTCAGGGACTCACTATTGCAAGTGATGTTACACCTAAAGGTATCACGAATATAGCTTGCTATAATGTCTGTAACTGCCAATCAACTACATCACAGGTATCCGGGTTCATCAGTGAGTTTGTTGGTGAAAATTATGTCTATGTATCCTTCAATTTTAATAACCCATGTGGTTCGGGACAATATGTAGTACCGATTACCACGTTGTCACTCGGTAACCAACCTCCATTACAGTTTGCAATCGCACCAGTACCTTCTACCGGCACCGGTGCTTCAGCATTGTTAATTAAGATACCTTATGGTCAGCTAACGTTAAAGAATTTATTTACACACCAAGGTGAGTAAGATGTCCTCTCAACCCCAATTATCCCAGCCGGCATATACTACAGCTTTTATGGGGACTATTGCTTCTTCGATAACGGGGGTTAATATAGGTCAGTATCCCCAACCCACGGGTTATCATGTCTACGCTACCTCACCTACAGGCATTGTTGATAACACGACTTACGTTGATGTTTACAATTTTAGTGATCAATATGAACAAGATGGTGAGGTTACCTCATTAACGTTTATAGCTGTGTTCAAGAACATAGCTCCATATGAGTTCAACGGTCTTTCCTTTTACACTCAGGTGAACGGACAGGACTTCATGGAAGTTGCCGATTTCATATTCTCATCGAACTTACAGAAACCCGCAAACTATGTTCTAGTAGCCTTTATTACTTTTAGTATAACTACGCCTACACAGTTCATAAACCCTATTCAAGACGTGATACAGGAATGTGAACTATACTGTACTGGCGTGAACTGTAACTCCGTCGCGAATAATATTTGTAAGTCCTTTATACCGTTCTCACCTTTTAACCTGGTTTTCTTATATCTACTCGGTGTCACTGTTAAAGACCTTGAATTAACTCCAAATGTCCAACAGCAAATAGAACAGTATAATAATTGTATGGGAAACTGTGTTACTCTTTGTGCTGAAAGTATCCCAATAGGATGTGCTTTATGTCTGTTAGGATGTATGTTACTCTTACAACAGAACCCGATAGCTATATTTATAGTCGGGAATAAAATCATCAATATAAATCAGCTCCTTCCTCAGGGTATAAACACAATATATGCTGTGGACGTTTGTAGAGGGAAGATAGCTACACTACAACCTCAAAATTTTAAGACCACGTTAAATATAGTTTCTCAAACTGAAGTACAATATGTTGTCCAATTCTTCCTTCCCTCTGCTCAAGGTCTGTTTAACGCTTTACAAATTCAAGTTTCTACAACAGTAGCTAACGTTCAGTGCAGTAATTATTCCCTTGGAGTTATTTACTTTCAAGGTGTTCCTTTACCATCTGGTGAAAACTTTATACTTACCGTATCAATAACACAATCTCAAGGAGGTCAATCAAATGGCGGTTAAAATAAGGAGTTACTTCAGAGTGGAAGTAGGCGAAAAGGACGTAATCAAGGTGCATAACACCATCACGCCGGAGTATAAGTATCTGTTACAAGGTCTTCTCACAAACGGTCAGGGTTATCGTGCATCCTATTCTTATTACTCCGTTGCGTTCGAAGCCCCTTCTAACATTTATGTAGTCCTGGTCAACCAAGGTACTATAGTAGCAAGGCTGAAGGCTAAGTTAGGAAAATATGATGAACAGATAAACGTCATAAACACTAACACATGCCAGAACAACCTGGTTTCCTGTAACCTGGACTCATTAACGTTTGAACTGGAATATGACGCTACAGATGAGACTAACGATTCTTATACTTTCGACGAAGTCCAGATTTGGGCTGACAACCTATACACTATAGCCTATACAAAAATCGGTTCGGTTACTAAAAACTCTAACAGTTTTATAAAGGTTATATGGGAATCTACAGTTACTATAGAGTCAAACGACGTCTTATATATTCCGGGTTGTACTAATTTCTCCTTCATGTTCAACTCTCAGGTAGAACTCCCTAACTATCAGTCCTTCCTTTGCATGAATATACCATACATTATTGTGACGATTACCCTTGTCCCCTACAACCTCATACCGCAGAACACATTCCTTTATACTCAGCTCTCCACCTTGTTGAAAGTCCTCAACATAACGGGTTCCGGCTCCGTCCTACCTACTCAGCTTTTGAACCTACAAGGCGTACAGTTTTACGTTGTAGCACAGAGTAACGGTAACATTGTCTACCCCATATCGGAGCCTTTTATCTTAACGGACACAAAAGAATCCAACACCATCACTATGTTTCTACTCTACGGCATCAATAACAACTACTTTATCTACACTACTAACCTCGTTGCCAATGTACAATATTTCAAATTATATATCCCGACATTGATAATTAATATAATAGAGGAGTAAGCATGTCGTTCTTACTGTCACTGGGTCAAGCGTTTTTCTCAGGGATTTCATCAGTAGCCACGGGTGTAACGTCCGATGTTACCTCCGTTGCCAACGGTATTAATAACGCTTTCACGGTATTGGCACAATTCGTCCAACAACTGCCCTCCGACCTCTTGAACTTCTTCCAATCTGTGGGAGGAGCGTTAATAGGTTTCGGACATGCCTTCGGGACTTACATTTGGGACGGGATGCAACGTATTGCCTCCAGTCTTTCGTCCTTGATGGCTCCGGTGGAGAGAGGGTTGGAAACTATTGGTTCGGCGATAATGAACGCTTTGGCTACCCTGTGGAATGACCTTAAGTCATTTGCTTCCAACATTTTCAATACCGTTTACTCCGCCATAAGCGGTATTATATCGTTCGTACAACCCGTGTTTAATGACGTAAAGAATGTGATGATAGGTGCCTATAATTTTCTGAGTACTGTGGTCTCGGACATTTACGCAATTTTCACTACAATAGCCAACTTCTTCCTTGACATGCCTTCATTCTTCCAGAACATTGCCTCTTTCCTTAACTCGCTTTTCACAGACCCCGGAAATCAACCAAATCTCCTTACAATGGTACCTAATATTATCGCTGGTGAAGTGTCAAGGATTGCCGGGGCATTTCCGTCAGTAATAGGTTATAACACGTACATGGAGTTATTGCCTAAGATAGTTAGTGGTATAGCTAGTTATCCTCTTTATGGTAACGCTTTTAAAGGTCTCATAGGGAAGGCGTTGCTGTTGGCAGGTTCACCTTTACTTACTGCTATAATTTCCTCAATTACTCAGTCATTGATAGAGTCCTTCTTTAGTTCTACCAAGACTACACAGACTATTCCAAGACCGTCTCAACCACAAATACAGACACCTCAAAACTTACCGTCTACTCAATTACCTCAACGCTCTGCAGGTACATCTTCTGTGTCCGATTTACCGCAATTACAGTTACCCAGCCTGACAGCTGAACAGATAGAGCTACAGTTAGAGAGACCCAATACGACCGGCGTATTTGTCGAAGATGTCATTGGTATGGGTACTCCCGGTGGTGGTTCGGCGAAACTAGTTTCTGGTTACGTGAACTTCCAGAACGCATTACAGGAGTTCCAGGACGTCTTTGAGGTAGTGCCTAACTTCTTCATGAAACTAATAGAGTCCTCACAATTCGAGTTCAGCCAGAACATGACGGTGGATATATCGCTCACATTACTTGAGAACATCTACCAGATACAGCAGACGATAGAGATAGTACCTTCAGTAGACGCTACAGCTGTAATATTACCATCAGACATTGCTTTCTGTAACCCTAATAATGTTCCGCAACCCAGTGAAAACGCATATGTATCTTCTGATAACATAAGTGCAAATACTACGGTACAGGTACAGGAAAGTTTATGCATACCCCCTTACGACTTGTTAGCTGATACAGTTCAGGAATTTTTCGGTGTGATATCGGGACTGATGCAGAACCTTACTGACTCCATAGCTGAAACTATTCAGTTCCAACTCGGTATACAATATTCGACTTCGCTGTCTGATATAATTACCGAAACTATTCAGTTCCTGTGTGGACTACCGTTCAAAACGTCACTTACTGACAGGGTATCACTCCAGCTACTATTTACATCTACTTCACCACCATCTGAGTCTTACACCTATTATACTCCTGTTAATGTACCTGTAACGTACACGATAGAACAAGTAGGGTCAGATTCTTATAGTGGGACGTTAAGTTATACTGTGAGTGGGTCATAATGAGTTCAAACTTAGCTTACCTTGTCTATCAAGCAATGACTTCAGGTCTAAGTAGTGTGTCATTTTATTTTCTCGACACTAACAATAACCAACATAGTGCTAATGTCTTAGTACCTTCTGTGAATACATATGTTTATTTTGATAACAGCGAACGTGAATACACTGCGAAGTCGTTTAATATACTTGTTAATAATACTGGCATACTTGCTGTTGATTTAAACAATGTACAGAAGACAGCAAACACTACAATAATTGTTGTTGTGACACTCAATATTTCAATAAACTTACCCGGGTGTCTTGGGACACTTGTCACGCAAGCTATACAGGCACTATTTGCCGGCATGCTGGTTAATCTCGGATGTGGTGCTACTGCATATTACACAATAACAAATAAGGCTACTAATCAACAAACTCAAGGTTCTGTAGATTTATCGTTTAGTCTTATTAATAACTCTGAGTTTTCTGCATCAGGAAGTATATCATATTGTCAGAACGCAGTAGTGTCAGTTTCACAGATTATTATCTCATGTTCATATGCTAATGTACAAGAAAATATATTAACAAGTCCACTTAACAGTAGCGAATGTACTAATTCATCCGGTTGTACATTTACTGTAACAGTGACCTTTACCTCATAACTGAAAAGCATATAACTCTCTTTTCCTGACTTTTATATATGAAAAGGAAATTAGAGGCTAAAGTTAGAGCGGACGTCAAGGTGTACCTTATACCGCATGACCAGCTCAAATACGATGAAAATGGTAGACCAGTCCTTGATGACAAGTTCTTAGTTTATAGAAAAGGTGGCTGATATGGTTCAAAGACTTGTACTTAAAAACGAGGTCGTGAAAGTCAGAGGTCATGTCAAAATAATTAAAGTAAAGAAAGAGGAGTTCGATAAATTCTTAAAACTTACAAAACTGAAAATTCTTGATAAAGGATATGAAGCATTAATGCCACCGTTAGACTCATTACAGAAAAACACTATAGACATTAATGGTTTATCAATATTAATACAGCAGTTCTTGACAGCAATGATTTTAAATTCGGGTAATACAAATGCAACATCTCCAGCTCAAATGGTTCTTACTACTTCGGGAGGAACTGTTACCCTCTCATATACCAGTAATATTGGCATTAACTCACAAGGTGTTACAGTATTTATACAGATTTTAGAAGAAAATAGTAACTATACATTCCAATATTTCTATGTAGGGTTTGACACTACAAACTCATCATATACTGTATCACAATTAGAGTTATATGTGTCAGCAGAGGCTTCTCCATTTTACACTAATTTAGTACGTATAGCTTATACGAGTAATTCTTTTACAAAATCTTCTGGTTGCTATTTATTCATTGTATGGTTAATTGAGTTCCAGAATATACCTCCATATCTAGTAGGTTTCACTCCTATATTACAAAATAATGTAGGTATAGTACCATATACCATTACCAGTAGCCCACCATCAGTTCCAACATATTATAATGTTTATTTTAATAACAACAATTGTAATTTTGCATGTAATGGGAACTGTCCTTCTACAAATATAAGTGGATTTATAACATATGTACAAAACAATAGTGTTGTATTAGAGTTACCTACTACAGCTCCATTGAATGCAGGTATAACAAATGTACAAGTATTACTATGTACGGGTACAGGTTTCCAAAACTTACCTGCAATTTCAGGATATACGACTGCTACATTAACACCACCCGTCAGTGGTGCAACATTTTATGTTGCAATCACGACAATAACTATAACATATATAGGGTCATGATATGGTAAACCTCAACAAACTTTTTCTTATTGCATATAACACATTACTCCACAACATTCCGTCATATAATGTAACAGCTATTATTAACAGTATACCTATTAATATGTCAGCATCTCATCACTATGATGTTATAACATTACGGGGTTCGGTTACGATACAAGCACAAGCTAACTCGTTGTCCATAGAGATATATTTTGGCGAACACCTTGTAGACTTAGTAACTGTTCAAGTCCAAATAGCTCCGGGGACTTATACTGTAGTTTATACCCTAACTATCATTGATAGTACTGGTATCATTGATAATGCAATAGGTCTCGCTATTACCAACCAGCTCAAAAGTGTATCAATCTCTACGAATGCGTCATCATATGTTATCTCACTTACTCAAGATATGCTGACGTTTTATTTGGCATACAAATCCTACCCGTCTATAATAAACGTTAATGTAACGTTCACGCTGACAAACGGTAGTACGGTAAAAGGTAGTTTTCAGAACTCTTTACCTGCTCTCCCTCAGGGTATGCAATTGTACGGCACCGTTATACCCGTGACGTTCTACTGACCCTAGATGCAGTATTTTTTGTCGTCTATGTAGTGACACACGCCCGGGAGCCGGAACGTGATGCTCCCTATTTTACGGTGGATGTACAGGTCGACGGGTTCATAGATGTATAGGTTCTTCTCCAGGTATTCATCAAGTGCGGTCTTGAGCAACTGTCTGTAACCCCACGGTAGGTAGAAGTTGGTAGACCTGTCGAACACGAATATGTACTCGAACGGCTTAGCCTTTGCAGGTATGGGGATAACTGCGGGTCTGTCCAGCCCGTCCAGCTTCCTTATGTCCTTTGCGAGGACGTCGCTGTCCACAAATATTATGTTGTCGTCTACGGTCTTCACTATCTCCCTTATTATCATCGCTATCCTCACCCTCCTGTTATTCATTTCATTTGGGGGGTCATACCTTATCCCTGTATTGAGGAAGTGATATTGTACACCACGCGGTGCATAATAGAGCTCGCCTTCGATGTATGACCTGTCTACGAACACGTCGGTGACGCCGTTCGTCTCTATGACCTCCTTAAGGTACTTTGCCTTCCCGAGGAATGTCACTACCCTCGTCAAATTTTAACCACCGTTAGTTTTCTTACAAATCGGACTATCTTTTATTTCACGACTTGTTATACAAATAGCGATGATGAGCTGGTTTAGCTTGTCGTTTATGTCATCAATCTTTTTCGCTACTGTAGTCTTTTCTAACGCTTTCTCGAACCTCTCACTCATCATGAACTCGAGGATTTTGTCATCTATGACCTTGAACAACTCGTCCTTCTGGTATTGTTTAAGGACAATGGCAGTCCTGATGTAAAGAAGTATAACGGAAATAACGGTAACTAAATCAATTGCATAAGATATAATATCCATCATTGTATCACCTCATATGTAGAACACATCTCAGTCATCTTCGTAAATATTTTACTGACGGTCTCACCGTTATAATTAGCTATCATGTGCATGATGTCGCCGTATGCCACATCTACAGTGAATACGGAAACAAGGTCGCATGGAACACCGTTATAATAGGTATAACGTCTACAATATTCACTCTCTAAACCCAACCTTTCCATAACCCTACAATATGCGATACTCCTCCTTAATATCCTCCTGAGTGCCCTTTCGAGTAACACCCCCGTGTCATAACCGTACCACGACCTCATTAATCCAATCGCATATGACATAGCCCTCGCACCTGCCCTGAATAGCCTGCCTTGGGGGTTCTGGTTCGTGAAGTCGGTGAGTTTCGCATAATCTGCCCCGAGAGAGTAGAGCAAACATACATCTTTGCGACACGGTCTCATAACAACTCACCCCTATGACTTAGAATATAGTCTAAGAGTATATATTGGTATGCTTGGCGACGTAGTGTGACAGATGTTGCATGTGCGTAATAATTTGTAGATTTCGGGTCTGTTTTCATACCTCTTCAGTATATCCTGGTAGTTAAAGCAAATAAAACCCGACTTAATCGTGGTCTCGAAGAAATCGAGAAGCTCTTTCTCCTCCGGATAATGTAATTTAATGTATTGGTACACACGGAGAAATTGTAAAATAGAAAAAACGGACGTCATTACGTAAACACGTTGGCTATAGTGTTTAAAGGATAGTTTAAGTCTTCTATTGACGTTTCCTCAAGCTTCTTCATTAACTCCTCGTCTACCTTTATCACCATTGTAGGGAGGAATAACAGTGCATGACCCTTGTGGGGTACCAGGAACATCCCCACCTCGTACACGTCTTCGGTCAGCTCTGCATACTTATTTATCAATGCCGGTGAGACGAATATCTCGTCCCTGAAGCCGGGTATAGTGATACGGGCACTCCACACGAAAATCATAGCCTGGTCGCCATACAGTTCTCGTTCCTCTCGACGAGGAACCTAACATCTATTATGTCGAAGAGGTTTACCTTTGTCCCGTCCTTACCTACGGTAATTACAGCTATTTTATCGTACCACTTGAACACCACGGTACCTTCACTGACCACATACACATCCTCCTTATTGAACCCCGTCCCCGCTACATAACATGGCTTACAGTCCACTACTAGGTTGCCGACTTTTACCAGACCTTCTCTCATCATGCAGGTCTCACCTCATTCCCTTGCGATAAGGCTTCATTATATACCTTGGAAGTCTCGGAACTTAACAGAACCCTTATAGGTTCAACGGGTATGATTAACTTTAGTTCGCTTGTAACAACATATATGTCCCTACCCATCCTTACCATCATCATTTCGGGATTATTAATTGTGTATGTCTCAACATCTAGATTGCCACCTTTTACTATACCGCAGGACAAATAGTAGGTCTCTTCGTCGATGTTTACGAAGACTCCCCTGAGGTATGGCATATTCACTCTTCACCCCAATACTCTTCGGTATAACTACCGTTATATCCCGGTGCATATTCGGGAAATATTCTTCTGTATAAATCTTCCCTTGTTGAAACCCTCGTGGTCTTAGCTATACCCATCCTCACGATGGTGAGGATGTATTTGTGGTTCCTACAGTCAAATTTTATGTACGTAGCTTCCTCGTTGGCATAACGCCTCCTTATCTCTAACGTGGGGTGGAACGTCACACCTTCGGGTATCCTGGCACACATGTCTTCCAAATCATCTAAAATCGCACTCAGGTCTTCTGCACTGAGCATATTTTTTAATTACCACTCCCAAGTAATAAATATTGATGTCTCATGATTGTGTGGGGTAAGTTGATTGAATGCCTAATTGATGCAGATATAAATTACCTGAACGGTGAGCCCTTTAACACCCAACTTAGGATGAGAGGCAAGTTTCTGACATTCGGAAATATTAACATATTTGAGAAAACAATGCCCGCAGGTCTCGAAACGGAACAGACAATACAGATATGTTCGCCGATAGATGCAACATTTATAACATACTATCAGGGCATGGTAGCGATAATGAGTTTCTATTTCAGAGACAGCAACCTATATGCAAACATCTCACTAACAGACCCGGACACGATAAAGGAATTTTTAATATTGAGCACATATTACAGGAAGTATGGTGTAAATATACCTAACGTGTTAGATAAAATAATGTACCGTAAGGTTCCTACATAATAAACTTCTTGCATACATCATATGCTTTTTCTTCATCAACTAACTTTTTCTGGTACCAACTCGCTACCAACTTCTTCATCACTTTCACCGGCTCGGGGTCTTTCTCTTTTATTATTATGCCCTCCACTTCCTTCAGTTTTTCCACAATAATGACATCATCATAATAACAATCGAACAGCCCCTCACCTTCACTTATTACTATCAATTCATAATAATGTATATTCCTCCAAAAACTGTCATAACCCAAGTCCTTCACTTCTAGTACCTTCATTCCTTTATATATACGTGTCCTTTTCACCTGTTCGAACTCCTGCTCACTTAATACCCCTTCCTCTTCAAATAATTTTATCGGCACTACTTTTATCTTAAAGGTATACTTTTTCAAAAGTCCACCACCTCCTTCAGTTTACGGTATATCCAGTTATAATCGACCACTCTCCTGTCCTTAAGCTTCGGCACGTTAAAGGTAGGGTCATCTAAAGCCTTTTTTAATATCTCGTAGAACTCGTCCTCGTCCCATATCTGGAGGAGGAAGTGTTTGCCCAATATACTGTGTCCGATGACCTTATACTCAATTACCGGTGCAAAACGGGCTTCAACGAACTCATTCGTCGCTCTTATGTCCCCCATCACCAACTGCTGACCATACAGTGCTGATTCTATTGCAGGGAGCCCTATACCTTCATCATAGCTACTGAATATCATGATACGGTACTGTAACATTTGTTTGAGGTGGTCATAATACTTCAAAGAGCCTGCGGGCTTAACCTTAATATCAATGTTCTTGAACCCTAGGAAATAAGATATAATAGTACCCGGTATGCTAGCCATCATTGTAACCTTGCGGTCTAACTCGCCGTCGAGCTTGTGAAGGACTTTACTCAGCTTTTCATGACCCTTTCTCTCAGGTTGTGTGAGGTTCACGTATAACTCATACTTCCGCGGAAAACCCTTCAGCTCCGGGTAATATGCCATGGGTTTGGGTATAACTTCCGTCACGTTTTTCATGTCACATACCTCAAGTATCTCCTTGTTGTACTCGGACGAAGGTATGTAGACCCACTCCTTATCGAGACCCGTACAGTCTATCAACGGCGTATCAACCATTACGTACACCTCATGACCTTTCAACCTGTCCATGGGCATAACATGGGGGTCTCCGTAGGCTATAACTTTTTTCGTGAAGGAGAAGGAGTAATCAAGACGTTGCATGAAGAAGTCATCAGGGTATTTTTTGGTGAAAAAAGTCAGGTGGTCTAACCAAGGAGGATGACCTATCGTAACGATGGATATCATTTTTTGTTATGCCTCCTGATAACTTCTAACACGCTGTAGGGTAATAAATGCCTCGCAACGACCCCCTGGAACACCGCTTCGGCGTCCCTACCGTATAAGCCGTAGAGGAACCCCATAACAAAGATGTAGAGCTGGTTCCACATCATAAGTACGACCCTCTCGTCCAGTTTCTCCTTCAGTTTATCCAGGATTTTCAGCTTATCGTTCATGAAATGTACAAGTGACTTCATGACCTCCTGTAATGCTTCCATGGGGATGCTCCTGTAGTACTCCCTCTCTCTTTTCACATTAAAATAGTGTGTAAGTGCTACGATAAAAAGTGTATCAATTCTTGAATTACTATAGACGTAGATAAGCCCGTATTCAAAGTTCTTTTGAGTCCCCGTCTCTGCGATATCGACATCGTCCATGAGGTTAATTACCCATATCCCTGTAGCTACAGCATAAAGTATAGGGTCTGTAAAGTACTTAAGCCGTACATTTAGCCAATATGCATTCATAGCTACATGGTCAAACTGTGACAGCCTTGATGAAGGGAACGATAACTTCTCCTCCATGTTTTATCACAGTGTATAATAAATAAAAAGGTAAATATATGTTTGACCTAAAGTGGCGAAAAAGAAGAGGTCGGTACACGACCCAACACTAAGCACTATCCATTATCAAGAACAACTTGAGAAAATGAGCAAGGCATACGAGAAGTCTTCCAACAGGAGGAACCAAAGAGCAGTTAACGGCTTTACCATATTGAAACAAGTCCAACAAGATGTGAGAAATTATCTCAACGAAGTAAGTGAAGCCCTTAAAATGCCCGTTATAGCACAATTAGCTGTCGAGTTCTTAGGTGTAGCCATGTCGTACGTAAAGGGTAGTAATGAAGGTTTTAACGCATATGCATTAACAGGAAAAGTTGCACAAACAGCTACCCTCAAAGCGACTGATATAATACATGCCACAACCTTAACTTGTGCTCAAGTTGGTGAGATAATTAACGGTATGTTAAAGAAGATAAGCGGTGCTACCGCAGACCCATTAACGTTCACCGAAGATGACGGTATATGTGAGGCTACTGTAGCTAACCCACTACCTAAGCTGTCAGTAGCATCTGCCAGCACAGGTTACACCGTAGCGGCGAGTGACATATTCAAAGCTAAGTCACCAGAAGAAGTACTTTTAGGTCAATAAGAGGGGTGGGAGTGAATGCCTCATAGAAGAACCGGTTGGACAAGCCAGGAAATGGCTCAAAACTATGTAGATAAAGCCGATACAATGAACCTCGCATACACTACAGCTACCAAATCCATGGCAGTACAAATACAAAACTTAACCACGACATTAAGCACAATTAACGATGTATTTACAGCTTGGGCTAATGAAAAAGGAATAACAGGTAATATGAGAGTGATTTATAGGAACTTCGTCGAAGAGGTGTTAAGAGCAATCAATGAAGCACAAGGAGGACAAGCACTAGATATAAGGATAAAGGCATTAAAGGCTAAATATAGAACTCTCATGCTAAAGCCCGATTGGCTAGACGAGCTCGCAGAGTTGGCAAAGAACTTAAAGAAGTCTACATCAAACTACATATTACCGTACAAGTTAACACAAAAAAGTACTCAAACAACTTAAGAAAAAATTTTTTTTAATATGTATTCCTTTACGGGTACTTTTTCTGTGTCTGCTTTTGCTTTTATTAGGTCGAAAGTACCGCGGTCTACAACTATCGTCGCGAGCCTCGTGTCGAGTGCTACCCCATCCTCCACCACTTTTGTGCCGATTATCACGTCCCGAGCAAAAGCAGATATACTATTGTAACCGAACCGTGTAGCCATCTCTTGCATTATCATCTTATGATAAGGGGAGAGGTGGATGTTCACAAATACATCATTCTTCACTCTCCATCACCTCCATCAGCTTCTCCTTGAGCTTCGCCTTATCTTCATCGGTCAATGACATAGCTTTACTCTTTAACATGGTCTCCATCATATCCATAAACATATCGGCTAACCTGTCAATCGGCTTCTTATCCCTCCTCGCCCTATCCATTACTTCCCTCACCTTCGGTGCATTCATGGCAAGACCGTCCAATAACCTGTTAAACTTAGTTTGTATGTTCTGATATTCCTGTATTGTATCAAGAGCTAAAGCAAGTCTCTTGTCTATCGGTATCATCTTGAAAATCCTCTTTAAGTCATATTCGCTCATGTTCAGTAGTCTTTGAACAAGTTCATCTCCCGGTTTCGATGAAGAAGTCGACATTTGAGCTAGACGTCTGAGGTTTTCCTCGTAGGACGCAGTACCGCCACCAGGTAATCTCCCACCGTTTGTAGTTCCATTTGGACTTCCAACTGCCCCAAGTCCGGCATTTTGGACGACGCCATCTGTATGTAGGCGTTGATTTCGTTCTTCGTCTCCACCAGCTGGTCTATTACTTGATTCAAGTACCTCTTGTAGTACTCGCTCAAGATTACGACCATTGTCAGTTTTCCGTTGCTGATTTTGTAGTCTATTGGGTGCTGGGATTTCAACTGCTCCAATTTCGTTATTGCTTCCCGTATCTCCGGGCTGTCCTTGTCCGGTGCCAGTATCGTTACCGTTGCTATCTCCACCTTCTCCTTGCCCACCTGTATTGTCTTGAACTTTATCCTCTCCTGCACCGGTTGCATCTTCTGTATCAAGGTCAGTTTTGCTTTCTCCCTCATCTTGTTGTATAAGCTCTTCAGGTTTATCGCTATTGCTACTTTCTCCCCCTCCTCCTTGTACCCCGCTTCCACTCCCTGTTTTTTTAGCTCTTTTATCCTCTTTTTCATCTCCACCTTTACCTTCTCCAGAGCTAGCTGGAATAATTCTTCATCACCCATATACCTCATATATAACACGGGTATATAAAAACCTCACTCAGTTTGTTTCAAGTAGTCCTTATCTTGGACAATATACACTATGTATTTGAGAAACCATGTCAGCAATAAGTACGGCAATTCAAAACATGGTGACAGGACTACAGAACTTGTTTATAGCCATGATAGATTTGTTTTCTAATGCTGTAAATGCAATCGGTAACACATTGTCTTCATTAGCCCAGCCAATTGGTTATCTGATAGGGGTATTAGCAGTCTTCGGTAGTCTGTTAGCGATAATCTACGGAGTGTTTAGAGGAAGGAACGGCGTAGGCGGACTCATAGGCGGACTAAGAGGATTCTTCTCAGGCTTCATCTGAAAAGTTAGGTCTGTGCCTATAAAGCTATAAGGTATTTTTTTATACTTTATAACCATGATACACTTACTTGCTTATGCACTTGAAGCCGTAGCAAATACTTTATCACTTATAT
>Ga0080003_1000888_pt1 | contig 17681 bp, 26 predicted proteins | sample JossMetagenome_FD_69206 | JGI IMG/M metagenome (GOLD analysis project Ga0080003, IMG submission 69206) | Hot spring microbial communities from Joseph's Coat, Yellowstone National Park, USA - JC2_E (SPADES assembly) (version 2) | ecosystem: Environmental > Aquatic > Thermal springs > Hot (42-90C)...
ACATTGAGCTTCTTAAGCTTGAATTTTTCGTTTCCCTCTGCTCTCTTGGCAAGCTCTTCTTCATGTAGCGTTTCCTTGGTAACATCGCTTATAGAGGAAGGGGCTTTTTCAAAAATATGGCACTTGTGCAGCTTCACAACAAGCGTAGCATTCTTCTCTGGCATATTACCACCAGTAGCTAATAGGTGGGAAAGAAAGAAAAAGGTTGTGAATTAAAAATGCAGAAAAAGTATGGAAAGATATGGGAAGATAAATTAGGTGGCTAGTGCTTGATGACGTTCTCGCTCTTCGGACCCCCAACATAGTACCACAAATAACACTTTTCGTTTTAAGCTGTTTTTCAAAGATTACAGGCTCTGGGCTTCCGATCAGCTCGAGGAAGCTCGAAAGGGCACTTACGCTTTAAGTTTAAGGCAATCTTCAGGATAATTATTATCTGACACTACATCAGATATCCATCTCCAAGTCTGCCCTAATTCTTTTTTGTGCTTTCCAACTAAACATTCTATTCTTTTATAATCCAGTATCTTATATCTTGCGATGCCTTTTATCAAATCTCCTTCGAGTATCTCTTTTGAATTAGGTAAATCAGACAGTGTGGCGATGTATAGAGTAATTTCTCTATACTCTTTGTTTTGGCTGTCAATTAAAACATTTAGCCGTTCTTTTATATCGTTCTTAAGCTTTTCTAGGTTGTCTAACCCTATTTTAATTTTACATTGAAGTAAACCAACAACATTACCATCATTATCTATGCTAAAGCCATCAACACCCATATCACCCATACCTCCTGAGTGAAACCATGTCTGGTCTTTATTTTCTAGGTTTAAAAGATCAATGCTAAGCGTTTCAAGACCGGTTGGCGTAAGTAAGTATTTTAAAATTGGAAATTCACCATTTTTGTAACCACTAGATAGCTCTTTATAAAGTGATTTTAAATCTAGCTTTTCTCTATTTTTTGCTTTTTCGTAGGCAATATCTATCCATTTAATAATTTGCTTATCCTCTGTTGGTTCAATCAATTTTGCTTGGCGCCTAATCATAATTTTAGGTATTGGAAGAATAGGGGCAATAAGCATTATATCTCGTAGCTTAAACGTTAAAGCCATATGCGCCACATGGCTTGCCATAGTGGTTTTAGTTTTGCTATTAGATGCATTGTACAGCTTTAAGTATTGGTTAAGCACATCTACTCTTTTTTCTTGGTCTTGGCCTTTTGGAAAATCCCATCCATCAATTATACCGACATACGAAAAGGGGGGCCTATATATTAAAGCATAAACCTTATGAGGGTGATCTGGTTTTAATAAATCAATAACTTTGTGAATAATCTTTACAATATTCTTTGCATTATTACAATACTTTGAACACTCTTCAGGAGATGTCCAATTCCCATCTTTATATGGTGATTCATATTTACATTTCTCTCTATCATCTTTTTCAAGATCGCCTTCTTTATTTCTACATTCTTCTATATCTTTTTCAAGATCGCCTTCTTTTAATTCGGAAGGATTAAAAACTATTTTATCAATGTCTATATCTTTAACTTCATCATTAGCACCGTTTTTGAGTAATGGATAACCAAGAAATATCCTATTATACTTCTTAACTAAACTTATTACATCTACACCTTCTGGCTTGCATTGGTCTATTAGCACAGCTATGTTATCCGCTTGAGTTTTATCATCTGGTGACATTGCACCACCATTATCTATTATTACATAAAAATATTAAGCTAAGTGATATTCTTAATAAGCCTTTTTGCTAAGTGGAAAGGTAATTCGTGCAAGCTAAAAAGACTCTGCTTCTAGGGCGTGAGTGGAGCTGGTTCTAAAATTGTTGAAAAGGTTATGGTAAGTTCTGTATAAGAAAAGATTGTAAAAGAAATAAAAGCTGGCGATCTAATTGCTGTGTAGGTTAAAAATCCGGTTTCAGCAGTAGTAGGAATTTATACGGAAACGTCGAGTTATTATGAAGATCATTCAAAAGTCTGGCCCGATGGTAATTTTTACTTTGGGTTTTGACGGCTTACCATTTCTGATCTTGCCTTTTGCCTCTTTAGTTCCCTCTCTAATTTTCTCTTATCCCTGAATCTTGGGCTTTAATGATAAAATTTAGTTTTTGAATTCCTTATTTTTTAGAGTCTCATGGTCATTGGTCAATTCTAAATAATCAGAGAATTTAATACCAATGAAGTTATCTTCAAGATTGTTTGATTCTTTGTCGATGTATCTTATTTGATCAGCTTTGATGTGTTTTTCTATGGACTATTCCTTCATTGTCGTAATCGAATTTGTTTTCATTATAATTCACGTATTTAGTTAGGGTGTCGTCAAGAGTATACTAGTAAGCTTGTGAAGGCAAAGGCAATTTATCAGAGGCAGAATCAGTTTTATAATCAACAAATGGCTTACATTGAATTTCAGTAATATCTTTATCATAGGGCAAACATGGTATTGTGCCATTTTTCTCTGAACAAATAAACGTGAAATTGAACTTTATGAATGTTTAAGGAACGTTTAGTGCCGTGGCGAAATTACTACTCATTTACATTTGTTATGTGCTTTAAGAATTTGCTCCATAAAATTTAAAGTTTCATCTATAGAATGATCAGTCATTGAAATATTACACCATCTATGCCCATATCTCACATATTCAGGTTTATGCCTTATCTTCGATTCTATTAATGGTTTAGTATGTAATAATTGAATGCTTTCTTCATTCCCTTCTTCTCTTTTAGTTGGTCTCCAAGGAGGTTGGAATGTTTTTTCCCTAGTAGATCCTTGAAGACCAGCTGGTTTTTCTTTTAGATATCTGAGGCACAAAGGGCACTTTGATATTTCTTCTATATTTCCTAACAACGAATTAAACTTTTTATTCAAAAGATTTAGAGAATCTATATCTTGACTTCCTAATATTTCAATTATTTTTTTAGTATAAGACTCATCAGCAATTTTGTAAAGATTTTTTACTATCACAATTCCTAAAACTACATAAGATTGAATCGAATAATACCACGGAGAATATTCCTGAGCCGGTATTAAGCATGAATTTGCGGTCCAATCGGAATTAGTAAATTTTTTTAAGGTTTCTATGTGGGGTTTCCAATGTTTTGGTAATACCACATAAGGTTCTGATAATTTGTATACTTCTTCTGGACGATACTCTGTACCATCTATTTGAAAAATTAGAGTATAAGGATTATTTCCCTCAATCCTGATATTATCTATTTCTCTAGCATAATTCGGTTTATTATATGATAAAATTAGAGGATGCCACCTTAGATTTCTATTTGAATACGGTGCCTTTCCTTTGTGGCCTCTTGTAGTTAAAGCATCTCTTTGTAATTTACCACCCCCTTGGCCGGTTCCAGCGTCTCTTGTAAAAGAAATTTTGCCGTATTCGTCCATAAAATTATTTTTATAATCATTTACTAAACATTCTTTAAGGGTATTAGATATTTTATTTGCAAGCTCAAGAATTTTCTTGTCTTTCTCTGTAAGTAGACCTGCACCTACGGTTCTACCATCTGCCATTCAATCGCCACCAATTATTCAATTCATCATGTAAAATCTTAATTTCTCGTTTTTTAGCAATTATCTTAGATATAATACTTATTATATAGTTTACTTTTTCAGGATTATTGGTAATAGGTAACTGAATATCGTATAATCTATTACCTATAGTAGAAATTGTAAAATGTTAGCTCTGTAGAAATCCTCTCAGAACTGATACAACATAGTTGATATATCTGTGGATGTTGTAAACAATATCGATTACCTTCATCTCTCCCTCTATGTTTTCAACAATCTGCTCCTCAGTTCATCGCTGAATTTTCTCTTCTCAACTGAGTTTATTGTTTGGCTTTCACTCTGAATTATTAGACAATACCATTTTTGAGAAAAGCTCATCTAAAAATTTATGGAGCTTTTCTTTTGTCTTTGATCTTTCAATGATTGTTTCTTTAATAAAGTCACTTATCCTATCTCTCTCTTTTTTATCCTTAGGTATAGGAAGTATTACTTCTTTTAACCGGTTACTTAAGGTGGGAATTGTTGCTTGAACAAATACCTTTGAATAAATTTGTTTTTTAACAATAGGTACCTCAAAAAGGTACAGAAGTAAATAAGGGTCTATAAGATCGTTTTCTTTGAGCACCCTAATTCTTCTTATATGACTTTGGATAATAATTCTTGTATCGTAACTAGTTAGTATCGCGGTTTCTCCAACCATTCTACCGCCATCATTGACAAATAAAATATCTAATTCTTTTAAATCTTGTATATCTTTATACTTTGAATATGTTTCTTCATCAACAGAGGTTTCTTTGTTAACTCTAATTTCCCAATTAGAAATATCAGAAGTTCTTACGAAGGGTATATCTCCAGTTCCGTAATTTTTAGAACCAATTTCATTACCTCTTTTTATAGAGATGATTCTTTTTTCTAGTAATTCTCCAATCGAAACCAATTCATATTCCCCACTTTTTTCCAAATGCATTAACTCTTTTTTAATTTCTGGGTCGAAATAACGCGGAGCTAAAATATTGTCACTTTCTAAAATCTGCTTTAATCTCATTATAAATCCTTTTCTATCTACCTCTTTCCTATTCTTAATATACTCTTGGTAATTCAAACTAATTTCAGGAAAATCGTCATCTTCTATAAGTTTCCCCCTTCTATCGTGACCACAATTTTCAGCAACAGCCATAAAAATCGGATAATTATCATCTATTTCCTCATTTTCTTTTTTCTTCTGCAAAAAAATCAAACTTGTTTTTGTACCTGTAGAAGGTTGAAATGTCTCTGATGGCATATCTACTACTGCTAAAATTTTTGCCTTATCTAAAATAAATTTCCTTATATACCCATCTGTTATATTTCCTAAGATTCCATCGGGTAAGACAATCCCCATTCTTCCACCAGGCCTAAGTAATTGTAGACATCTTTCAATAAATAAAATCTGAGGGGGTTGTTTATCTTGAAGTTTATTTGTCTTTTCCCATTCTTTTGTCTCTTTATTAAATCTCCATTTAAAACCTAATTCATATTGAGATAAAGTTTTCTCTCCTTTAATAGGGATTTCAGCACCAAAAGGTGGATTAGTTATTACTAAATCGAACTTTCCTAATTCAATTTTTTGTCTTGCTTTAGGATTCCATTCTGAAGAAGGTAGTAAACTATTCTCACAGAATATTCCACCTCTTCCATCACCTATAATTGCCATATAAGCTTTTGAAACTTTTGCTAAGAAAGAATCCTTATCTATTCCAGCAATAAATTTTGAGGCCACCTCTTTCTTTTTACTTACTAAATACTCTAAAGGCCACCTTTTCTCCTCTGCCTCTTTATCTAATTTTTTCCAAATATACTCTAAAGCCACGATCAAGAATCCACCAGAACCACAAGCCGGATCAATGATATATTCTCCGACCTGCGGATCTAAAATTTCAATTGCCATTTTAACAACATTACGAGGCGTGAAAAATTGTCCTTCACTCCCCCTTAAAGCAGGCCCAATAAATACTTCAAACGCATCTCCTATTGCATCTCTTTCAGCTTCGGTAATCGCAAATCTTTGAAGTTCACCAACAACATAAACAATAGAATTAGCATCTAGTTTAATTTGATCTCCCTCATCAAAAACATCATCATATTCTTTAACCACTTCATTAAATAATTTTACAATTCTGTTTTTTACCTGTTCAGCTGGTTCTCCTACACCTGCTCTAAATCTAACTTGTTTGTCAGGATTAGTATGTAATTCATCATAAATCTTACAAAAAAGAAGATTAATTATTTCTTGGGCAATTGCTTCATCTCGTGTGATTCCAGTAGTCATTCCTGCTAAATGATTTCTAATATCATTAAAAACTTGTTTTAAATCTTTTGGTTTCTCTAAATCTTTTCTTTTGTATGATCCTATATCCTGAACTCTTTCTCCATTTTTGGGCAATTCCGGAATTTCTTTCCAAGTCCACCTTTTAGTTTCCGGATCTTGGACTTTCCATAGATAAAGATGCTCTTTTCCATTAAACCAAACTCCAATTTCTACCGAAGGAACGAGATTTAAATAAATATCTAATTGTGTTTTTCCCTCTTTTTTAGTTGGCTGTTTGCATTCTACTAACATGTAAACATTATCATAATCTTTCCTATCATCTTTAAATACCACAATATCTACTGGATACTTCTCTTCTCCTGATGGAGATACTTTTACTCTAAATTGTGGTACAGTTTGAATTTGTTCTTTAGAATAACCATATTCCTCTACAAGCATTTTTGCAAAATCATTTACCACTTGATGTTCTTTAAAATCAGCTTTCACAGGTTTTCCAGTAATATAATCTATTACTTCTTCTCTTCTTTTTGCATTATCCTCTTTTTTTTCATCAACCATTATCTCACCACTTTTTATAAATTATTCAAATTTTATTTATCTATTCCTAATAATAAAACAATTCCTCTTTGTTTCATTATAAAAACCTTTAATTATATTTTATAATATTATGCTTAAAATTATCATAAAGCAGAGAGTTAATCAAACACTGCATCAACACCAGCAACCTTAGAGAGTTCATAAACTACACGATAAAGGAGTTCTGAAATTTTTGACTTGCTGTTTCTTTTGTTCTCAACAAACTTCTTTATGCTATCATAATCATATGTGCTTGACAGCTTATTATTCAAACCTTCTTTTGTTATATTATCTCCTGAAAAGAGATTGCTATAGTGGTAATCAAAAGTTCCGTTTTTATAGATTATAGCAACATAATTAACTGCCTCACCAGAAAAAGAAATTCTTATTTTCTCTGGGTCTCTCGTATAATACCCGCTTATATCACCAGCAAAGCCTTCAATTTCTTTTTCCACATATTCATCATTTTCGTTTTCACTCATAGCACCACTTATTTTATTTGATTATTAAAGATTTAAAAAGATTTCTATAAATTAAATAACCTTCACGAAAAGAAAAAGGTATTTAAATCTTTAAGTATTATTATAAAGTTGGTGCTTTTAATGACTAAACAAAAATTTGGCGACATCGTTTACGAATATCTGAAGAAGGCTAGTGAAAACTGCAATATCTTGTATGTGAAGAACTATTATCTCAAAAAAATAGACGAGGAGGTATCTGGTTATCTAATAAATTATATGGATAAAAATCATAATAAAACAAAACATGAAGGTTTTATTGAAGATGATTTATTTACTGGGCTTGGAGTTCCACTTATAACCGTGGCTGTAGATCATAAACCAAATGACTTTTGGGTTAAAGATTTGTTCGCGAAATATTTCTACAAAATTTTCAAACCGAGAATGGCACTTGGTTATGACCACAAATTAGAAATAATTTGCAACAAAAATAAAAAAGAAACTAATGAAGACGAGTAAATTAAAAGTTAAAAAATATCTAGACGTGCTTAAGATAGGCTTTCCAAGCTAACTTATACATACCATCAAATATTTTATACAAGTACAAGAATCTTGCTTTTTCATTTTTGCTGGTCTCCATAAAGTTTTTTATTGAATAATAATCATAATGATATTTTTTACCTAATTTAGATAAATTTAATCCTTTTTCATTTATATCAAAATCTCCTCCTGTAGTTTTAAAATTAAAAGTCCCATCTTTATAAATTATAATGAGGCAATAAAAATTGTATATATCTGTATTTTCAATTTCTATCCTATCAAGGTATCTTTTATAATGGAAAACATCATCTTCATATTCGCCAAAACCTTTAATTTCTTGTTCATCAAGTTTTTGCATAAAAATCACTTGAAATTTTTATCTATATATACCAAGCCAAGCACTGACTCCAGTAGATAGTAACCTGTCAGCCATCTCATTTAAATACAAAAGTTTTGCTTTATCGGACTCTCCACTTTCAAGAAGCTTTTTTACCGATTCATAATTATAACTGTATTTTTCTTTATTCAACTTAATATTTTTTTCATTTATGTCCATATCTTCTATTCCTTCAGTTTTAATATCAAATGCCCCATTCTTGTAAATTGTTATAAAAGCAGAGTAATCTGCCACATCTAATTTGGAGATTTCTATCCTATCAGGATATATCTTATAATTATAAGTGTATTTATATTTAGAATATCCTTCAATTTTTCCATTATCGAATTCTTTCATAATATTCACAAATATATATTTAATATGATGTTTAAAATGAATTTGGCGATATTTTTAAGAATATTTGAATGATGCATCAAGATTAAAATTAAAAAGGAAACGTTAACATTAGATATATAGCTATATCGCCTAAAAATGCTACAATCAAACCTAATATTCCTAGCGAAGGATTGATTTCAAACAATTTAATAGTACCATATATTTCGATATACCCCACATATAGAAGAAAGCCTATTAACAAAATGAGAGCTAAAAATGCATATATACTTTTTGTTGTTTTTTTCATTATATCGCCTATAATATATAATCATAAACATTTATAAATCTTTCGTTTTTAAATCTAACTACTAAATATTACTTTATACGATGATTAAATGCCAAAAATAATCTTCTTCCTTTAGTTTTAATTATACATTTAAAATAATTTTGAAATTAAACCATGATACGAAATTTAGCTATCTATAACATCTGCGAAAAAGGCATCATACCCTATATCAAGCAAGTTGCTAAGTACCTTGTATAAATAGGAAAATTTGGCTTTATTATTTCTGTTGCTTTCGAGAAAGTTTTTTATCGCATCATAATTATATCCCTTGCGAACGGCAAGATTTTTTTCGTATAGATCACATTTCATGCCGAAGAACAAACTTATTCCCTTCGTTTTAATATCAAACCTTCCTTTTTTGTAGATTGTTGCAAAAACAGAAAAGTTTATATCCTGATTAGAAATTTGTATCATGTCAAGATACCTTCTGTAATAAAAAACAACTTTTTCTTCACCAAACTCTTCAACAATTTTTTGACTAGCAAGTTCTTTCATAAAACTCCTAATTTATATTTAAGTATAGGCTTAAAATCTATTTTCATGTTTTAAGTCAGTTAAAAAGAAATAATAATGATCAAATGTCAAAAATAATCTTAAAACTTGGAGATGCTCTTGACATACTTAAAAAATTGCCAGATAATAGTATAGACGCAATAGTAACAGACCCGCCTTATGGAGTTTTAGGAAAAACGCAAAAATGGGATAAATTTGACTCGAATTCAGATTTCACTGATTTCACTCAAAAATGGATGGAATTATGCTATGATAAAGCAAAACCAAATGCTTCTTTATATACTTTTTACGGACAAAAATTTATGAAGGAAATGTTTAACTTGCCGACAAGATGGCAATTGAAAAGAATGCTAATATGGTGGCATCCGAATTTAGCGAAGCCAACAAGAAAGATGTATCTTTGGACATACGACCCAATATTTTATTTTGTAAAAGGAAAGCCACACTTTGACGCTAACTTTAGTTCATCAGAAAATGTTGATGTTTTTAAATATCCAAAACCTCAAAGTAACTGGAAAAACAACTTTCGTTTTCATCCAGCATCAAAACCAGTAGAATTAGTGGAAAAACTAATTAAGGTTTCTACAAAAGAAGGCGACACAGTGCTTGATCCGTTTATGGGCAGTGGCACAACAGGAGTTGCTTGTAAATTGCTAAATCGCAATTTTATTGGGATTGAAATAATGCCAGAATATTTCAAAATTGCCAAACAGCGTCTAAATATGTGAATTTTTCTAGAAATTCACAAGCACCGAGTTATTTTTCCTCGATAAACCTTCTACCCCTATCAAGCACGAAATCGGCTGGTAGTCAAGAATGCTACTTTCATATTATTTTGTTATCTATTTTGCTTTTTAATCTTTCCTGTCACTCCTTTATTGACTTTAGGCAAGTCAATTTCATCTATAATTTTAAGATTTTTAACTTTTTTATTTAACTCATCTAAATAATCTTTAAAGCTCCAATAATCCATCACTCCTTCATTAGAAAATGTAGCCCCATATGTAAGGAATGTTTTTAAGTCGTTTTCAAATTGGCTAATGTTTTTTGCTTCTGTATTTATAGCAAAATACAAAATTATATTTTGTTCTTTGTCAAAAAAAGGCTTATCGTAAATAAAAAATCCGTTGTATTCTTTTAGTTTTTCTGAAATAGTCGCCAAATCCTCCATCATATCCTTAATGCGTGGGCGATTCCTTTCAAATTTATATACCGAATAAACAATTTCATTTTTGAACGTGGTATCACCCTACTTTCATCTTCATTTTTCGCTTTTTATTCCAAATTCAACTGATTTCTTATTTCTTCCAAGCACTCTGGATCTTTTGAGTGGTTTTTGAATTCGTCTTTAAAGCCTTCAAAACCACAAACTCCACAAGTGTAATATTTTTCTACTTTTTTCGTTTCTGGGTTGACCATCACCACGTTATAGTCATCGTCAGTCAAAAAGACATAACCCGAACTTGTGTTCATTGCAAGTCTTATATTTGTCGTTAAGCCGAGTTCTTCGTCCTCTCCATTTTCCACAGCTTCTGTATATTTTTTAAGTAATTCAACTGCCTTGTTTAATTCCACATTTCCAAATTCACTTAAATCGTATGTTACGCTATCTTCGCTCATAATCGCACCCCAAATATATTTAATTATAAAGGTTTAAATAGATTTCGGTTCAATAAAAAGAAAACAGATACAATTTATTTTACAACTATTGGCTTTGTAATTGTTATATTATCTTGTAGGCTATTGCTAGGATTATAAAAGACCAGGAAGTATATACCTTGTTCCAACGTTTTATTTATTGTCGCGTTTCGCGTGCTTGCATAATAATACTGTGATTTTATAATGTTGCTTCTATTTTCAAGAAAACTTTGATACTCAGATAGATTTAATATTGCTACTTCTATTTTATTATTTGAAACGAACGAACCTGTAATATTTACAGAAATATTTTCAGGTTTTGGAATTGGAATAATGTGCACTTCTTCATGACTCAAAAAGAGGATTTGATTTTGCGGTAGTAATGTTATATTTAAATGAAAAGCGTAATTCGGCGTGAAGTTATATATTGCGCTAATCGTATATGATGGCATTTCGCCATAACCCTTAATTGAAGTTAAGCGGTAAAAACCAGAAGAATTTAAGACTTCTGGCTGAAACATATATAACAGAACTGGACCGCTCGAAACGTTGATTTTCAAAGGCAAATCCGAATATGTATATGATTTATTATTAACAATTAGCACCGCTCCAGAAGTCCCAATCATCTTTGAAGTATTGAAAGTCACGCTATAGTTTTTCTGGCTTTGCAAATTACTTGACTTTGAAAAATATAAAGCACCTGCAAGTACCACTATTGAAGCGATAAGAATAGTCATTAAAAGCGTGGTAATTTTCATTCTATCAATTAGGTTTAATTAAAATTAGTTTAAAAATTCATCATAAAAAGTAAATCGCAAAAATTGTATCCCAATGAATATGTAGCCGTAGATAATGGCAAAGTCATAGCACATAGCAAGAATTCAAAAAGTTTGAGTGGTAAGTTAAAATCCAATGGCGTTGAACTTACAACAGTGCTGGTGCGATTTATTCCAAAGAGGGGGGGTTGAAATAGTATTTTAGATAGGCGAAAATTTTTGAATAAATTACGTAAATATAAAATAATTTAAATCACAATTTTATGTAAAAATCGATAATATGAATATAAGAGATGTAAAAAACGCAATAAAAATAGGATATTTTGTTTTGCAAAAGCACAATAAAAACTTAATAAATATAAAATATCTGCCTAACGTAAGCGAAGATGTTCTAACGAGTGATGTTCCGAGAGTATATCTTTTTGTACAAGATGGGATCATTAAGAAAATCGGTGGCTCTTCAGGAGAAGGCGGAATTAGATCTACTATAAATTCTTATGTTTTTGCAATGAGTGGAAATCCGAGTGCTTCAAGATTTGTTTGTCATTTACTTATAGCTGAAGCTTTAAAAGCAGGTTCAAAAGTAGAAGTATATATGATAACATCACCAAAAGTTTCTGGAACTATAAACGGGTTATTTAGTTCAAAAGAAGTTGAGATGGCAAGTTTTAGAGAAATGGAAGAGTTATGTAAAGAAGATTATTATTCGAGAGAAGGAAGATACCCAGATTGGAATTTTAAAGAAAATAACGAACCTTACCCAAAAAGACTAATAAGTTTATATAATTATTATGAACAATAACAAAGCAATAAATAATTATTCTCTAGGAGGCGAAAAAATAATTATCTCGCTCGAATCTTTAATATAAGTGCTTTTAGAGTTTTTTCTATTCTTGCCTATTCTTGTCTCTCCTTGACCCATAGTATATTGCCATTTTGGGAAAAATTGTTGATAATCTTTATACCACTCTCTTATAGTGGGGCAATTGTTATATGAAAGTATAAATCCACCTTTATGTTTTTTCAACATATCTCTTAAAGTTTCATGCGGAAAGTTTTTATGATATATAGGAAAATTTCTTTGCGGATATATTCCTTTAAATACTTTTGAATCGGGACCGATGTAATAAGGAGGATCCAAATACATAAAATCATTTGGATATTTTTTAAGAATATCTCTAAAATCAGCACTACCAACTTTTAAATTTCCTGGACTAAAATCACGCACTCTTTCAATCATTTTTTCATATTTCTTTTCATTTAAGTATATTTCCGAAGTCCAACTTAAAAAACCTGGACCATATGATAAATTCCAATTGAAAAAGAAATATGTCGCCAAAGTAACAGGGTCTAATTTTATTTTACCTTCCCAATGCTCTTTTAATATTGCTTTAACATTATTAAAAGTTTCTTTCGTTGGTTTAAGTTCTTTAAGTTTTTCATATAGAAGTTTTGGATTTTCTATTTGTATTTTCCAATAATTCATTAAAATTTCAAATATGTCGTATCCTATAACCTCCAAACCTAAATATTTGCTAATTGCAATTTCGACAGAACCTCCACCAAAAAACGGCGATATTATTCTTTTTATATTTGTTGGCAATAATTCCACAATATACCCAACAGCTAAACTTTTTCCGCCAGGATACCTTATAGGAGATACTACAACTCTTTTATATTTATTCGTGCTTTTAGGATTTTTGCTAATAATACTTTTTAGAAAGTTTTCTTTTTTGGTTCTTAAATCGATCTCTTCTCCCATATACATAAATAATTAAAACAAACTATTTAAATTTCGTTCAAGATAATTTTAAGTGATTGCAAATTAAGATAAAGAACAATTTAAACCAAATTTTTGTTTCAAAAGAGCGATAAAATGGCAAATCAAACCTTAAATGCTCCGTACCAAGTAGATAGACCAGTTTCATTTAACCTTTCGGCTGGGCAATCAACAAAAACATACTCCATTGGAAGTTGGTCGCTTCATCCAAACCAACCATCTACAACTTCTTTTAAAGTTCCACAAACCATGCAATTAAAATTACTGGATATAAAACAATACAAGATTTCATCAACTGTATTACGATTAGCCTATAAAACTGACGTCTCACAAGAGATAAAAACTATATCAAAGAAAATACTTCCAATAATAATAGATTCGCTACATACATTTCAGTTCATAGCATATCCTAGAACGTCACCAAAAGTAGCAGTAACAGAAGTAGCAATTGCTAAAATCCACGTATGTCTAGTATTTAACAATGGTTGTCACCGAAAAGTAATATGTTAAAGTATTTAATACCCCTCGTCTTTTATTTTTATAAGGCGAGAGAACACGACTGGTTATTTTTTTATAAAGCGGTGTTTCAATAAGATTTATTGAAATAATTTTAATTGAAACCGTTTTTGAACTAACCCGCTAAAAAGTCTAATTTATAAAAATTCCAACTTCTCCTCGGAGCCAAATTTGACTTTTTCCTCGAAAATTAAAAGAAAATCGATTTTTTGTGTTTATACCCCTACCTATTTTAACAATACTTGCCATTTCCTGTAAGTTTTCGACGGAAAAGGTAAAAATCGCTTCCGTCGAAGAGTTAAATTTTTTATAAAACTGAACTTTTTCAAGTTTTCGATTGTTTTTAGCGTTTCGCTTCAATATTTTGGAGAAATTTAATCCCAAATATCTTCTTCTGTTGTTATATCAGCAACCTTCAAAAACTTAAAAACCATAGTGTAGAGATAATAAAAAATCTTCTCTTTACTTTTGCTTTCGTCCTCAACAAATTTCTTTATCGATTCATAATTATATTTACTAATCAAAGTATTTGTAAGGTTTGCTTTTGCTATGCTATCTCCTGAACGAGGAAGATATTTGCAACTAAAATTTCCTTTCTTTTCAATCCAAACATAATAGTTATTAAACGAGCCTGTTATCAAAAGTACGCTTATTTCATTTTCGCTCCTTTCATATTCTATTTTGTTTCTATCTTCATCACGAAACTCTTTCATTATGTTAGTCATATTTTCACCATTATCATTTTTCAGTTTTATCGCCTAGATCATTTAGTGCATCTTTAAGATATGCAATTATAAGATTTGCGACTGCTCTTTCTTCTGGTGTCTCAAGTGGCACGTATTTATCTACATTATCGAGTAGATACTCAAACTCATCAAAAACCTGCTTTTTTACGCTGTCTTTCATAGCCTCTTCATACAATTCCATTGCTATGTTGTTCATAACTCTCTTTAATTTCTTTCTTTTTGTTTTTACTTCCATATTTACACCTCTTTTACCATTTAATTAAAGGCTTCTTTTGAAATAACGCCTCAACTTCCTCTTCAGTATAAGCTATAATTTGGTGGCATTCTGGACATTGTGCTTTATATCCTTCCCATGCTTCGTTTCTTTCCATTTCTTTATATTTTATTTTGCCTTGTCGCGTTAAATAGACAGCGTTTGTTATATAGATAGTATCAGTTTTTAGAAGATAATATATCTTAGATTTACATTTTGGGCATATAGCGTATGGCACTCCGTCTTTATCTAATCTTAATTTATTATTTGTAGTCATTTTATCGCCCCTCTAATAAAGATAAAGGAATCTTCCACTCAAAATACTCGCCTGGAGTAGACGCTTTGAAAAAATGCCATTTTATTGTATTACCATCATGCAACTTTGTTTGATTGAACGCCTCGATCAATTTTTCATTTTTAGATGAATTTCTGATATATGCCTTGATAATACAAATTCCTGCATTCTTGTCTCTATCTTCTTTTAGCCATCCATCCTCTTCATTATAATTATAGGATAGCTTAGATAACGCCTCATTTACAATTTTCCTATCTTCTTTATTGTATTTCATTTTCTCACCTTTTTTCAATATCTGAGAATTTTATATAAAGTGCTCCTGCTACCCAAAAGATAAAAGCAGAAGTAAAAAGAAATATCAAATTAAAACTATTGAAACCAAATATCTTTGTATATACTAATGCAAACATAAATAGAGGCGTACTTAAGATAAAGAAAACCGCTGTATATTTTTCTTTCTTGTTTTTATACATCCAAGATGGCAGTATTTTCATCTTATCGACCTTATTTATCTTTTTAATTATATTATGTAGTAAAGATTTAAATAGATTCTTATTTTTCTGTTTTATCAACCTTCAAAAAATCGCCAATATAAAAGTTATAGCAGTATCAACGAGATTATCCAAAGAGATATATCAATTAAAATAAAACCTATTAAACCTAAAACACCTATTAAGAACGAATACTGAAAAGCTATCATATCGGAATAGCCTTCGATACCATAAAGTGGTAAGAAAACAAGTGCGAGCAGAATAAATAATGGATTTACCTTATATTTTTTATTTTTATTATTTTTCTTCATTATCAACAACCTCTTAAATATATTATTTATTCAAAGATTTATATACCTTTCGTTTTTTCGGTCTCGTTACCCTTTCTTTTCAAATTCTTCCTTTGCTTTTTGATATTCTATTCCTGCACGCCAACCTATCTTTATCGCCTTTCTTATTGCTTCGTTTAAATAACCCCTACTAATATATTTTACTTTTTTCTTAATGAGCAGTGGTTCAGCCAATTCGTTGACTTCCCAATTTTCTAGATTTTCTTCTCTTTTTATTTCAACTCCTTTTTATTAGTTACTATGAAGTAATCCTCTATTTAAAATCTTTTGTATCTGCTTACGTTCATCGGCTCGTGCAAGATCTATGACTTGTTGTATGCGACTATCGACTTCCTCTTTATATGCCAGTGGTATCTGTTCATGTGCATGGATCCTAAGTCTCTCTATTTCACATTTTATCTCGTCATCGTTTGTTCCCATGTTATCAACTTGCAGGCTCTTTAAATAAATCCTCTGCTGACTCTTGGCTCTTGACTGGGAGTTCTTCTCTGCAGTTTGGGCATAAGTATTCAATATGAATATCTGTATCATAATATGTTTTATCTCCGAACGTATTGCTGTGCTTGTTTGGTAATAGTTCATAGAGGTTATCCTCTACTTTATCTTCTAATACACTGTATATTCTTTCATTGCAATTTGGACATATAGCATATGGATTGCCGTCTTTATCCAGCCTCCATTTCTTATTCACTTTTTTAACCATTTTATCAATCCTCTTTGTTTTAAAAAATAACTCTTTATTTAATCAATTTCCAATATTCTTCTTCTAATTCGTCTTTTTTCTTGCGAGCAGAGCGAATCTCTGCTTCTAATTTTCCCAATCTATTTTCCAAATAATACAACTTCATTGATGCTTTGTGGTATTCGTCTAACTTTTTTTCTACTTTTTTTATTGCTTTTTTGTCCATCTTATCAACTTTTTATATCTTTCACAACGCTACGACAAAATCAAAGTAAGCTTATTAAGGCGAGAATAAGTTCTATTATTATAAGAACTACTAATGTTGGGAATAAATAACTCGCCAGATCAATATCGTCATCCGTCGTCGTTATTACAGCAAAAAATGTTAAACCGAAAATAATTCCTCCAATGAAGGTCATTATCGCATACAAGATTGAATCTGACATCTCATATACATACATGCTTAATTTACCAAAAAATCTTAAAATGAAAATAAATAATAAAATCATGACAATGGAAAAACCTATATGTAAGAAATCAGAAGATTTTGATTCTTCATCTTTTTCTACTACATTGCGTTTTTTCTTCATATCAGTTTTTTTCATCATATCGCCTTTTAATATTATGAATATAACATTTGTATATTTATCTGTTATTTTATTTGCCTATTTTACAACTTTTACAACACTTGGGCACAAAAGTGTTGAGTTAGACGGTGTCTGTATATTGAACGTTTTATTATAATATGTGTTATACTCATTACCAAGGTTATAATAAACTTCTGCTAATTCTACTGGATCATTTACGGTTAAAGGCTGTGAATTGAATTTTTGTGATGTGTAATTAAACGGATAAATCTGAACATAACTTATACATTCAGTTCCATTAGCCAAAGGCACTCCATTAAATGAGAATATAGCGGGTCTGTTGTTTATAGTTCCGTTCGCTTGGACTGGAAACATATTATAGGTTAGATAGAGCGTTTGACTCGGAGTAGTAGCCATTAAATCAAGTCTTTTTATTAAAGGATTTGGAATAAAAATAAATGCAAGCATTAAAACTATGATACCTATAATAATCGTTATTTTTGTATCAGTTTTAGTCCATTCTTCTTCTTTCAATGCGCTAGCCATCTTCTCTTCTTCTTCATATATATTATTTATCTTTT
>Ga0080003_1000889_pt1 | contig 17665 bp, 19 predicted proteins | sample JossMetagenome_FD_69206 | JGI IMG/M metagenome (GOLD analysis project Ga0080003, IMG submission 69206) | Hot spring microbial communities from Joseph's Coat, Yellowstone National Park, USA - JC2_E (SPADES assembly) (version 2) | ecosystem: Environmental > Aquatic > Thermal springs > Hot (42-90C)...
ATTACTAAAACAAAAGCTACAGCCATTAAGGCTATAGCCTCATACCTCTTTCTCGAATTCATGATATTTACACCTTGTTTTGGCTGTTTTTTATTTGGTATTAACCTGGTATTTAAGGGTTAACCCCCTTTTCCGTTAAACATAGTATCCCACAGGTAAAAATAAGTTTAATTTTTACATAAAAAATTAATAAAAAAACTAATAGAAAATAAAAACAAGTATAATATAGAATAAAAATGCACTCGGTGAACAAAATGAAGTTAATATTGCTTGACTATGATGGTACAATAAGCCCTATAGACGTAAGCCCTGATAATGCATATCCATCAGCAAAAGTTTTAGAATCTATTGATTATTCAAGAAAAAAAGGCAATAAAATAGCTATAGTATCAATGAAGAGCTGCTATTTATTAATAGACAGGGTTAAAGCAGACGCATATGCATGCATAGGTGGGGCGGAAATAATATACGGTAACAGGTCTTGTATTGATACAGAATTGATAAAATATCAAGACGATGCAATCGAATTAATAGACTTTATTAAAAAAGACAAAAATATAAAAGATAGCAAGGCAAAAATAGATATTAAAAAGACGACGAGCAATTTAATTGCTGGAATAACAATAGATTGGAGGTTCTCATATTACCCTAAAAGCTTACCATTAATAATTGAACAAGCAAAAAAATTAAAACTAAAAGTTATAGAATATGAAAATGAACCCTTTATAGATATATTAATTAGCAAGGCAAATAAAGAGGACAGCGTTTTATTTCTAAAAACGCTTTTTAATCCTGAAATTACCATATATTTTGGAGACAGTGAAAATGATTTGCCTGCATTTAAGGTATCAGATATATCAATTTTAGTTTTAAACAAATACAATGAGCATTTAAAGAGTGTAGGCGTTAATGAAATAGTTGACTTTGATAATGTATGGGAGGCGATAAGAAGGTATGCAGATAATTAATTACATTGTTTATGCAGCAATATTTGTAGTAATAATATTAGGCTTCTATTTTTTAGGGAAAATAGTAAAGTTTTTGCTTAAAAGATCTTTAGAAATCACTGGATTTAACGATTGGTTTAAGCACATAAGCATGGGAAGGCTTACATTAAGAGCTGGCATGACCGGAGGAGACTTCTTTGGAAGCTTGATAGCTTACTTTTTATATGCAACAGGTGTAATATTAGCCATAGACTTTATTTCGAATGAAATTTTAAAGGAATTAAAAGTAGCTTCTGCCCTTCTTACAATAGGGCTTGGCTATACAGCACTCTTTGTGTTTACAATTATAATTGGTTTTATATTAATAGACGTTTTTGATAGCTATATAACAAGTGAAGCCAAATTGAGAGGCGGACAAGAACTTGAAATACTAATAGTTTATATAAAGATTGTACTTTATATTACAGTTATAACTCTAGCTATGAAAGAAGTTAAGCTTGACGTAACGCCATTAATGATTTTACTTCAACCATTAGCTTGGGGATTAGCAATAGCCTTTGTTGCTTTAATTTTATCTAGATATTTAAGGAGGGCATGAGATGGAATTTAACTTTTTTCCTATTATGTATCAAACGTCTAAAAGCAAAGGACAAGAACTTGTTGCACAGCGTATGGTAAAGTGGGCAATAAAGCTTGGATATAAGTCATATTTAATAACAAGCATATACCATGACAACGAACCTATAATTAAAGAAAGGGAATTAGAGCTATCTGAAAAGCCGTACAAAATTTTTGAAAAAGATCCAAAAATTGATTTGCCTACAATAAGGGTTTTGAGCAGAAAAGTAACATGGCCTCCAAGGAGGATAATGTTTAGGGATTTTATCAACATATTAAATAAAATAGACGAAGAATTGGGCATAAACTTTATAGTTACTCATTCAACACTTTGGAATGGTCCTGAAGATGTTGCTAAGTGGATAATGTGGAGAAAATTAATAGGAACAATGAACGCTAACCAAAGAAGGATTGTATATGGGCACATGGCACACTATCAACCGCCTGAACCCGGTAGATATGATCCCATAGAAAGGACTTATAGAATGGCATGGAATATGATGGAGCTGCCTTCTATATTTAAAGCTGCTGATCTTATATTAGTTGTTACAGGAATTGAAGGAGAAGATATGATAACATTGGGTGCAAACCCAAAACAATTGCACATATTTCCTGGAGGATTGGATGATGATGAAGCAAAAATAATAGAAAATGCAAAGCCAGATCTTTTTATTGAAAAATTTTTAAAAGAAAATAAAAAAGATAAAAAAATCATAGCCTATCTTGGTACAATAGAAGAAAGAAAAAATCCATTAGCTGTTGTAGAAATTGCAAAGCATTTCAAAAACAACAACGATTTAGTATTTGTAATAGCTGGAAGGCCTGGAGATCAATGGGATAAGGTATATAAAGAATCTAAGAAATTAAAAAATGTAGTGTTAACCGGGGAGTTAACAGTAGAACAGAAAGCTTCCTTAATAAAGGCAAGCTACCTAAATATAATAATGTCAAAAATGGAAGCTTTAGGACTAACACAAATAGAATTCATGTATGCTGGAGTACCAGTTATTACAAGTGCTGTATATGGACAAAAATGGCTTATAAGCAATGGAGTTGACGGCATACATTTAAGAGGGCCTGATGATATAGAAGGGGGAGTAGAGTCAATAAACAAAATAATTCAAAACGAGTCTTTATATGAAGAAATGAAAATAAAAGCTATGGAAAAGGGGAGAAATTTCTTAATTTCTAAATTGATGAAAGAGTTAATTGAGAGAGCAAAGCAAATCTCAATAAGCTAAAACCTTATCTCCACTATATCTTTATCTATAGGAACGAAATCAGGACCAACTCTTTGCCCATTATATTTCACTCCCTTACCCCAGACCTTAGCATACCTTACATTTGCGTTGGGGTTTATTGTTTCTGCTATTTCTTTAATTGTTGCATTTTCCCTTATTATTAATGGTTCCTTGTCAGGTAATGAATTAGGCTTTTTTGTATAAATTCTTTTTATTTTTAAAATTTTAAATATATCGTTTCCAAGTTCATTAAGTCCTTCACCACTCTTCGCTGAAACGACCCTATATAAAATATCATTTGGTAAAGCAGGTATATTGAATTCCTTAACTAAATCTTTCTTATTAAATAGAACTATAGTAGGCTTATAGGTTATAGCATTGATTAAAGATGCATCTATATCATCTAGCTTTGGCTCACCGTAAATTTCTACTGTTGCATTAAATATTCTATAAGAGCTTAAGACCTTCCTTACATCATCTTCTGTAAAACTTGGCTTCCCATAAAATAATACATTTATCCCATTACCTGTTCTATGCTTTATTATTTTTATATAACCCTTTTGCATGCTCGTCATTATGCCTTTTTTCTCAAGCGTATCAAATATTCTTTTCAATTCTTTTTCATAATCACCATCTAAGCCAACAACTATTATTATTGCATCAGCATTCCTTGCTATTGCCAATACTTTTGTATTTACATAATCACCCTCATTACTAATCAACGGAGGCGTATCAATTAATTGGAATTGTATGTCCTCAAATTGCATCATACCTGGCGTTGGCTCAGTAGTTGAAAACGGGTTAGGGCTTATTACGACCTTTGCATTTGTTAGCCTCGATACTATACTACTTTTCCCAGAATTTGGGGGCCCGATTATTGCTATTTGCCCTGCACCTGCTTTTTCAACGAAAATTTTAGGCCCTCCACCACCTTTTTTCTTCTTCCTTTCCTTTTCTTCTTCCTGTCTAAGCTCTGCTAGCCTACTCCTTGCCCAATAAAGTAAGTTTTCTGTACCCTTATGCTTAGGAACTGAGCTTATGAATTCCTCCAAAGCTTTAATTTTATCTTCAACAGTTTTTGCATCGCTATATTTATTTAACTTAGCAATTGCTTCAGCTGGTAAGTTTGTTACCATTTATTTTATTCCCTTATTTATTATGAGGAATTTAAAAATTAAAAATGTTGAGATTCATAGGGAAGGAGCTGACCTCCTCTCCGCCCTGAAGGACAAGGGTTCCCTCAAGGTGAATCATAGGTTTGTAATTTACCGCCTTCATTTTCATCACTTCATAGCCAGCGGGTGATTTTTGCATCCACCCCGCTCCATTTATCCAGCGGTAGACCACTGGCTAGGCCTTCAGCCCATTACTCCTATCCCTCGATGGGAGTTGCCCTTTTCTCTCAGATCCAAGGGACTTGGGGATATGTAAATGTGTAGGGACAAACATATACACTTTGGCCCTGATTTAGGGCCTCCTTACACCAGCTCTGTTAGTTGGGGTAGAGGCGTACCCCATATTTCAGTGACGTATACCCCTTTAGCAGCTGTCTTAATTTTTAATAAGTTTCTAAACTTAAAAAAATTTACTTACTCATAGAAGGAGCGAGGCTTGTCCTTATTTTGTCAGAAAAAGAGCTATGCATAAATACTTTCTATGCATTTTTCTTCTTTAACCCATTTATAACAAAATTATAAATTTAATAATAAAATATTATTAAACAAAAACAAGATAGGTATTAAACTCCAGCAAATAACATAAAATTAGGTGTATAAGTTGGAAAATACAACAATTGGGATGCCTAGCTGGATTTATAGAATAAAAGTCCCTATACCTATAGAATCTTTAAAATACATAAATGTATATATGATTAAGGATGACAGTTCTTTTAGCTTAATAGATGCAGGAATGTACAATATGAGGTCGTTTCATGAACTATCTAAGGAAGTAAAAAAACTAGGGTATAAAATGAGTGACATGGAATCAGTTATTGTAACGCATTTCCACGTTGACCACATAACGTTATCTCCAGTTCTTTATTCTTTGAGTGCATCAGATTTTTATCTAGGATTAAAGGATGAAAAGGTTTTAAAGAGAGGTTTTGATAAGTTCATAAATAAAGCCTTAAAAATTTACGTAAACCATGGAATGCCTTTAAGTGAAGCAAATGAAATATCCAAAGCTCATCCTGCAATGAGGTTAGTTGATGTATATACAAATGATCTCCAAGAAATTCCATGGGTTACGCTTAGTAATGATTCTGAATTAGATATACAGGGTTTAAAATTTAAGGTATTGGAAGTTCCTGGTCATACACCTGGGCAAATTAACCTCTATAATAAAGAGAAAGGAATTATCTTTACAGGAGATCATATTATAGATCCAATAACACCTCAAATAACTTTAACAGATGAAAATTCAGACCCTTTAACTGATTATATAAACAGCTTAGAAAAGATAGCATCTTTAAATGCAAGCATAGCATTTCCAGGACATAGAGAACCTATATTAAACCCTTCCAAAAGGGCTGCAGAATTAATAAAACATCATGAAGAAAGGCTGAACGAAATTTTGAAACTAATAAGTAAATCTCCAATGACTGCCTATGAATTAACTAAAAAAATTAAGTGGAGAACCTCATATAATTCATGGGAAGAATATCCTTATCCAGAAAGATTTTTTGCTATGGGAGAAACCTTAGCCCATCTGAAGAGGTTGGAATTACTTAATAAAGCTGAAAAAGTTGAGTCAAAAAACGTTCTCGTTTGGAAGGCAATTTAACTTATTGGTAGTTAAGGGGGCGAAAGTCCCATTCCGTTAGGGAAGATGTACAACCCTCAAGGTTTTTATTTATTGCAAAATAATTATATGTAGACTCTGGCTGTAATAGATAGTTATACCCTTGGGAATAAAGAACTTAATGTGAAGAGTAAACCTTCTAACCTTCCACATTACAAAACCGTTCCGTTTATAGAACCTCCGCTTTAAGGGGATCATGTCTTTCTAAGAAACAAGAAATTTTCATCACCAGGCGAGGATATCCGCTATAAAGGCAGCTCACTCACAACTGCTTAATGATGCTCTGACCTCCTCCCCGCCCTGAAGGGCGAGTTTCCTGAGGTCTCAAGAGTTACACCCCTTTTACGGGTGCTACTCTGTTATGATCTACAATGAAAGATAGGGGTTTCTTTATTGTTGATAATACTTTACCTGTTGCTTTCTTTAATATGTTTAAAGCTCCATTTAAATCAGAATGAAGTTTATGTTTTAATGGACAATTAATGACTCCCCTTGGTCCTCTTTTTACTTCTACATTATGATAAGCACAATACTTTGAGGTATTATACTCAACAACCTCAAAGACTTTCATACCATACTCTTGTGCTTTAAGTTCTATGGCGTTTATTAACTTACGGTAAGACCACATGTTTACCGTGAATTTGTTACCCTTATCTTGTGCAATGTTGAAGGGATAGCCAAGATAGATTGTTGATACGCCGAAATCGTGTAACTCCTTTAAAAGATGAGATGCTAAATTCCTATACAAGTGAAGAAGCCTTCTCATTAATTTCTTAAAAATCTTCTTTTTCTCTTTTAATAACTCCTCATATGCTTCATATTCGCCAATGTTTTTCGTCTTATCTGCTAAGGATTGTACTTGTGCTATCTTATTTTCTAAATAAAAATAGTCTTCCTTAGTCCTAACACCTTTGTAGAGAAACCATGTGCCATCGTTTAATACTACGCTTGCTAAATTGTTTATACCTAAATCTATTGAAGCTACTTTGTTACCTCTAGGTGATTCAACTCGTATTGCCTTCTTTTCACCATAAATAATATACTTGCTCTCCTTTCCAGTTTTAGTTTTCTCAACACCTACTTCAACTGGTATTGAGACATACCATGCATTTTCAGTCTCATCATAGTATATTTCCAATCTACCTTGCTTACCGTACCACCTTAACCTACCAGCAAAATCGATTTCCATTTTGAAATCTTTTAGAATAATTTTATGATTAACTTCATCTATTTCATATCTTGTCTAATAACAAGTAAAAGCCTTCTCTTCTTAGTATCTTTATCAATCCAATATCCTGGTGGTTTTATATGCTTCATATGTTTTGGTAGTTTTCCTTTTTTCTTTATTAAAGAAAAATAAGATGACCAAGCTTCATTGTTTTTCTGCATAACTGCAATAGAAATAGTATTTTTGGTTAAAAAATTTTACCCCGCCCTGAAGGGCGGGGTTTGCCGTTCTCAGTATTAGTTACTAAAATATTAAGGAAAAATATTTATTCTTTAAATATTCGCTTTTAATCTAAAGGTGATTAGAATGGAAGAAGTGTGGGCTAAGGCCTATTCAAGTTCTGCAAATTTAGGCTCTGGTTTTGATGTAATATCATTAGCTCACAACGCGTATTATGATGTAGTCGCTATATCAGCTAAAAAAGGAAACGGGGATATTAAAGTAGAAAAAATTGAAGGACCTTTCTCTTCAAATGTAAACGAAAATAACAGTGCTGCTTATGCAATTAAATATATGGTAAAGGATCTAAATATTAATAATTATGATATCTTTATAAAAATTTTCAAAGGTATACCGGTTTCTTCAGGTTTAGGAGGCAGCGGGGCCAGTGCTGCTGCAGCAGTTTTAGCATTATCAAATCTTTTGGACTTAAATTTAAGCAAAGAGCAGTTAATAAAATATGCCGGCCAAGGAGAAATAGTATCTGCAGGTGTTCCGCATTATGACAATGTAGCAGCTTCCTTGCTTGGCAATTTAGCAATTGTAGGAAAAATTGATAATCAGATATATGCTTATAATTTTGAAATAAAGGCAAACTTTATTGTATTTAGGCCAACTAATTTTTATTTAAATAACAAAACACAATACATGAGGTCTTTATTGCCAAAAAGTGTTGACTTTAAAGATCATACACAAGACTCTATAAAGCTCGGAATTTTGATTGCTTCATTATTAAAAGGCGATCTTAAAGCTGCTGGTAAAGCAATGAACGATACTATAGTAACGGGTTCTAGGGCAAAGGCTGTACCATGCTTTAATGAAATAAAGGAAAGACTATTAAATATTGGTGCCTATGGTGTAGCTATAAGCGGCGCAGGCCCATCCATAATAGCCCTTTTCGATAAAAATCCAGAAGAACTATTACAAGTAGGGTTAAACACATATAAAGAATGTGGAATTCAGGGAGAAGGAAAAATAGTTAATCCTGCACCGCCGGCAAGTATTTTAAATGGAGATAACAGGGGTTTCCCCAAACCTTCCTAAATCAACTTTATCTCCAGGTTCTACGCTCTCAACAGGTATAATTCTTACGCCCAACGCTTTTGCCTTGGTTTTTGAATAAGCTGATACATCGAGTAAGAGGCCTGCAACACCATTAATGTCATATGGTACTACAGCTAAATCTAATCCTGCTAAGCAGACACCGCTTAGCATAGCTAAATGCCTAGCTGTTAAATCTCCTTCGCTTGCCCTCGCCTTTAATTTAGAATCCTCTGCTATAGGCAACATTACCTCGTTAAATCCAACAGTTTTTAAAAACTTTGAAGCACGATTAAGAGCTTCATTAACTTTTTTTAAACCATATGCAAAGCCCGGTTTAGGTAATCTTACCCCAGAAACTAATTCTATTAATCCTAAACTAGACTCTTCCATCCATGGAGATACGCTTAAATCTACACCAGCATATTCTATGTTTAATTTGTTTGCAATGTATGAAGCCATGTCTTGAGCCAATTTTCCTGCCTCTACAACAGAGGATATCATACCCTCATACCCATTTTTAGCAAAAGAATCCTTTAAGTAATTGGGATAAGTTAGTGCTGCAGAAATCATAATTTTTCCAGGTATTGCAGAAGCCAAAGGATAATATGGAGTTATAAAATATTTTTCATTAAAAGTGTTTACACCAATGTTTGCCCCAAATTCAGGGTTATTAGATACCAGTTCATGCAATGATCTCGATATGCTTAAAGCTTCATCCCAACTGTTACCTTCCATCATTATTGATGAATACATCTTATTAGCCGCTATTGACTTTATGGCCTCGTTTAATTTATTGTAATTCGAGTCTATTTGACCTAAATTTATTGCATATTTTTCACTAAAATACTCAAGCTCCTTTAAGAAACCATCTAAATCATCCAAAAATGGTGGATTTGGAAATGCTATTCTAAGGTAAGTTGGCTTTATATTATAGTTGCTCTTATATTCATCAACGGCATCAGAAAAATTGCTAAAAAATTTTTCCAACTCTTTTTTAGCATAATCAATATCGTTAGGTAAAGGCTTACCATAATGTATTGTTAACGTCCTTACCTCATACATAACGTTCACCACTTTTTTTGATTAAATTTAGACTTAAATCTTTATAGAAGACTAAAATTAAATTCGTTGAAAACCTTAAAAACCCTTATGTATCAATTACTATAATGTGCCAACTCTGAAAAAATGGGTGGCATAAAATATTGAGCCCTGTAAATTGGGCAATGAATTGAATCATGTTAATGATGCCGCGGTCGCCCAGCCCGGTAGGGCGTCGGCCTGCTAAGCCGATGGGGTTAATCCCCGCGCGGGTTCAAATCCCGCCCGCGGCGCATTAAATATTATTTTGTAAAAATCTATAATCTTCTTCCCTTAATTGCCACCCTAAAGATCCTATAATTTCATCTATGTGTTTTTTGTTAGCAGCTTTAGGTATTGGTATTGAATTTCTCATTAGATAATTTAGCGCTACTTGTATTGGGGTTTTATTATATTTTTTTCCAATTTCTTCAAGTTGTTTAATATAAGCTACTTCACCTTTTGCTAATGGAGAATAAGCTATAATTTTTATATTATTCTTTTTAGAAAAAGGTATTATATCTTTTTCTGGAGATTTATTTAAAATGTTATACTCTATCTCATTTGCAGCTATTTCATATTTCTTTGCTGCACTAATAGCTTTTTCAAGCAAATTAACGTCAAAGTTGCTAACTCCCATGCAATTAATAATTCCCTTATCGATTAGTTCTTCCAAGGCTTTAATAGATTCCTCTATTGGGACACTCTTGTTTGGCCAATGTATTAGATATAAATCAATGCTTTTGATACCTAATCTTTTTCTACTATTTATACCGGATTTAATTAAATCTTCATATCTTAAATGGTTTGACCATACTTTGCTTACTATAAAAACATCATATCCTTTTAATGCCTTTCCTACTAGCTCCTCAGAATGTCCATCTCCATACATTTCAGCAGTATCAAAAAGTTTAATCCCTTTTGAATAAGCATACCTCAGAATTTCTATAGACTCACTGTCTTTAGTAAAATCCTTTTGCCAGTAACCTCCTCCTATTCCCCAAGTTCCAAAGCCAATATCTCCTACTTCCTTTTCGCAAATTTTCATACTTTACACCAAAAATCATAAAGTTAAGAAAAGTTTTATCTATAAATTTTTAAAATTAGAACTACATAAGATGTATATTAATTGTTAACCGGGGGGTTAACAATTAACAAACAAAAAGCTTATAAATACATTTTATTTTTAATAAGTTGGTGAGATTATTGACAAGCGAGGATCTATGAAGTGCCTTTCTTGTGGGGCTTCATTTAATATAGATCAAAAATTAATTGTCTGTCCTATTTGTGGAGGCTTGCTCGAAATAATTAACGAATTTGAAACGTTTAATAAAAATAACTTAAGAGGTAAAGGGGTTTGGAGATATAAAGAATTAATACCGGGAGATTATAAAAAAATAATTTCATTAAATGAAGGAAATACCCCTTTAATAAAATCAAAAAAATATGAAAATTTATACTTTAAATTCGAAGGACTTAATCCTACAGGTAGCTTTAAAGATAGAGGAATGACAGTAGCAATTAGCTCAGCATATTCATTGGGATATAAAATAGTTGTTGCTGCTTCAACAGGAAATACTGCTGCATCAGCATCAGCATATGCCGCAAGAGCAGGCCTAAAGACTTTACTTTTCCTGCCAAAGGGTAAGGTAGCTAAAGGAAAACTGTTTCAATCAATATTACATGGAGCTGTAATAGTTGAAGTAGATGGCAACTTTGATAACGCTATGAGTAGGGTAAGAAAAATATTCAACGAAGATAATGATATATATCCTGTTAATTCGTTTAATCCATGGAGACTTGAGGGGCAGAAAACGATAGCGTATGAAATATATGAAGATATAGGAAATCCAGATTTCGTTATAGTTCCAACAGGCAATGCTGGTAATATCTATGCTATATGGAAGGGGTTTAAAGAGCTTGAAAATTTAAGTTTTATAAATAAAGTACCTAAGATGATAGCAGTTCAAGCAGAAGGAGCTTCTCCAATAGTAAATTATATAAACAATAATAAAATGGAATTTATTGACAACCCAGAAACTATCGCAACAGCTATTAGAATTGGAAAACCTGTTAATTATATGAAGGCAATAAAAGCAATTACAGAGTCTAAAGGAAGCGCTTTAAAGGTCAGTGACAATGAAATATTGCAAGCACAGATTTATCTTGCAAGAGAAGAAGGTATTGGTGTAGAACCCGCTTCTGCATCAGCAATTGCAGCTTATCAAAAACTATTAAATAATGGGTACATAGATATAAAGGATAAAGTTGTTTTAGTATTAACGGGGCACGCTTTAAAAGATCCAAATACAACCCTCGATGCTGAGATCTATAATGTATCTCAAAACAATATAGAGATATTAATAAATAAATTAAAGACCTAAAAGTGTAAATCTGATTACTCCCTGCCTGAAGGGTGAGTTTCCCTAGGTCTAAAATGTTACACTCTTTTATGGCTACTCTATTATACCATCTTGTATTGTAGAAGCAACTCAGCTGCCATTCTATTAGAGTTAACCAGAGGGGATTATACTGTCAAAAGTAATGTTAGTTGCGGTAAAGATTTGTCTTATGTCAGCTACGCATACCATGTTGGCAGCTAGCATTTCTTGAAAAACAAAGCTTGGATCTTTTGATCCGCCTTGATAAGCAATGTTTGTTGTTTCTTTACACCTCATTTAGAGAATAGGCTTTTTAAAGCATAATATGAAGCTGGATTCACCAATAAGCTTATAAGCGCAAATAAAGATGATGGATTAAAAGAAACTAATATATACATAACAGCAGTTATACGTTGTGCTCTACCTCAAAATAAACTGAATAAAGAAGAAATAAATAATTGCTTATCATATTAAATTAGAGAGCTAGAATTATTAAAAATCTAAAGGTTATAATAGCCTTAAAGAAGATAGCTTTTGATAAAATTTTAAGCATTTACAATGTCAAATATGAATTTAAATACCTAGCTATTTATAAGCTTCCCGACAACAAAATATTAATAGCTATCACCCTAGCGCTAGAGATACAAACAAGGATTTAATGAAGTGGGATAGATAGATGTATTTAAAAAAAGCAAAGGAAATAATAGGTGAACAAAATGGTAGGAGTCCCAGCAGAAATAATCAATAACTTGTATGCTGGCCCTGGCTGCGTGGACTTAAAAAGGCATAATATAAGTGCTGATACAATAATTACTTTAGATCCGGCTTGTACAGTTAAGGGGGATAGCAATAGGATAGTATTACCAATAGAGGACTTTAATGTTGAACCAATTAAAAATATAGGAAAAGCTTTAGAAATAATAGAAAATAATTTAAAATTAAATAAAAAAATTTATGTGCATTGTCATGCAGGCTGTGGAAGGACTGGAACGGTTGTAGTCTCATATTTAATATTATACAAGGATTTTCATTTAAATCAAGCATTGGATCTATTTTACAGCAAAAGACGTTGCGGCCCGGATTCTATGCCGCAAGAATTATTTCTAGAAAGTCTTTACAGGCTCAAAAAAATTATTAAATCTCAAAACATAATTATTAAAAGCCTAATAAAATCTGAAACCTTGGATGACTTCTTAAATTATTTAAGGTAATAAAATTGAGCTGTAGACTAATACCGATTTTATCAATGGGATTATATATAGAACCTAGCCTCCATCCAAAACCAGGTGGAGTTACTCCTTTCAATCAAGACGATAAAAGCTATTTTGACTTTTTAATTCACGCTTCATTAACGGCTAAAATAATGCATAATACATGTGAAAGATTCCAGAGAAATGAAAAAAATGTTATTGCAAAGGCATTAAAAGAATATAAAAATTATTTATTAAAGTTTGATAGGAGAAACATAGCATTCGGAGAATTTCTACTTCACATACCTTTATCTATAGGCATTTTACAATCAACAAACATTAAAGATGTAGCAATAAATTCCTCTAAATATATTATTGAAGAGACTGGAAAAGAAGAAGGAATATTATATTATGAAATTCTAAAAATGCTTTCACCTTCATATCTAGGAAAATATGAAGGTTTAATGCCTGATGTTTTTTCTTCATATCCTAAAGATTTATATGAAGTTTTAAGAGCTTACAGTTGGGATTTGGTTAACGGTGAAATAATTAATGGATATCCTATATCATTAGAAACTGTACAATATTTTAAAAAATTTGACAATTTAAATGAGGCTTTCCTAAATGGGTTATTATACATAATTTCAAGATATGGGGATACATTAACCGCAAAAAGGAACGGTTTTAAGTTTTACAAAAAGATGATTGATGATGCCACAATAGGCTTATACATATCTAAGAAATATGGTATTGAGTATGCAATCAATTTCCTAAGAGATATTTGGGGTAAAAATATAAGCCCTGGCTCTGCCCTCGATATATTATCCTCATCTATAAGCCTTTATTTTTTAGAACTCCATCTTTAGCTAATAAAATATATTCTACTACTCTCCCTTCCTCCAATTTTATTACCAATATATTGAATTTTTTAAGAGAGTCTACTGAAATATAGATAGAGTATAAAGAGGCCATCAGTATAGCAAAAAGGGATAAAGATAGTGCAAATTGCAATCCTGCATTTAAACCATAAAATTTCCAAGGGGGCAGATAATAGACAATAGAGATGGACAATAATGAGAAAAATATAATGGATAATATTGGTTTAAAAACATTTATCCTTTTATGTTTAATTTCTACTTGTGCATTTACGTATTCAATTGATTTTCCATTAGCTAGATTTACAACAACTTTATTATTTTCTTTATTAAACGATAAAGCAATCCCATCTACCAAAATGACTACCTCTTATTATTACATATATAATTTATTTGTTCATCTAAGTTTTTGAACTTTGAATGACTAACTCTATTAAAATTCCATTCTTCCTTTTTGTATTTTTCGTCATATAACAAGTTTGCAATCTCTATTTCTTTTTTACTTGGTATAGAATAATAAATTTCCTCATAACCTAGCAGTTTCTTGTATGAGTTGACAAATGCCTCTATTATATTTTCCACGCCTATATTATTATTAATTTCAAATAAATTAGTTACTCTATATTTAACACTGCTGACACCCTTATCTATAAGCTTTTTCTGAGATACCTTCAAAACAGAAGAGAGCTTTTCCATATCAGTATTTAAAAGCATGGCTCCATGGAAAAACAATGCATTCCAAGAAGTGCTTGCTGCGGTCCCGCTTACTTTTCTGTTATTTACAACTATGTCATTAATGTTCTCTAATTTTGAATCAAAGCCTAAAGAATTTAATGCATTAATAGGACCTTTAATTAATTCACTGAATATATAATCTACTGGACTTGCATGTTTTGATCTATCGTACGAGACAGCTATGGAGTAATTCAAGTTTCCTAAATCATGATAAACTGCCCCCCCTCCTGTTGGCCTTCTAATAAGCTGAGCATCAATTTTCCTCAAATAATCTAAATTAACTTCTTCTTCAGCTTTTTGGAAATATCCAATTATCACTGCATTTTTATTTCTGAAGAATCTCAAAGTGTCATCTATTAAATTACATCCCCTAGCCCTCGCTAAAGCTTCTTCAAACGCTATGTTAAAATAACCATCGTGAGGTGTTTCAAACATTATAACCCTTAATTTACTCATTCTAATCACCTTTTAATGAACAAATTATTACCTCTACGAAATCATTGATTGTTGAGCCCATAAGTTTAGCATTAGATAAATGTTTTGTAACTATTTCATTTATTGACTTTTCATTTGCATCTGTCTCCAATAATTCTCTCTCAAGCTCCCAAATAACATCCTCAGGAAAAATCATAAAATCTCCAGTTATTGATATACTCTTTATTTTGCCATTATGTTGCTCTGAAGATACCCTTATTAGACCCTTTTTTGCTTTTAGCTCACAATAACCCATTCTTTCCCCCATCTTATTTATTTTTATTTTTTAGCTTAAAACTTTAAAACCACAAAGTTTATATTTGTAAACAAAGATACTAGATTATTGCCTGGCCCGGCCATAGCTGCTGGGCAACACCCGGACTCGTATCGAACCCGGAAGTTAAGCCGGCCGCGTTGAAGCTGCCAGTGAGTTCCGAAAGGGCTCGCAGGCGCTTCAAGCTGGGGCCAGGCATATAATTTAAAATATTTGGCTTATTATTTGGGAAATATTTCATATGTTTTTCTAATTCCATCTGACCTCTTCCCCGTCCCTGAAGAGCGGGAATTCCCTGAGGTCTCAAGGGTTACACCCCTTTACGGGTGCTACTCTATTATCCCCCAAGCCGATATTGCGGGAGAAATCGGCTCCCGCTCCTCATGTTTTAAGAGTTGATCGGCTTGGAACCCTATTTTATTACACTTGTTAGTTGGGGTAGATAAATACCTCATATTTTAGTGACGCATACCCCTTTAGCAGCTGTCTCAATTTTTAATAAGGTTTTAAATTAAAAAAACTTTACCCTGCCCCTAGAAGGGGTTTGTCGTTCGCTTTATCAAAGTTGCTTCAGAAGCAGAAAATTTTCATCGTGAGGTGAATATGCCCGCTATAAAGAGGGATAGCTAACTATTGATATTCATGCTTAACATTAATCTGATTTAAATTGATAAAATTTTTGTCAATGGTGTAAAAAATATTATACAAATTAACAACGTTACTAAAGAAACTAAAGGAACTGTAATATTATCATCGACTTTATTCCACCTCTCAACCAAAGTTGCTAATACTGCTGCAATGATTCCAGCTATGCCGAATTTTAAACCTACAGCAATACTTACAATTAGCATTCCAATACTACCTTCCCAGCCTTTAACCCTCTTCTTATATCTTATGTTTCTTATTATGCCTGTTATTCCATCTCCCCAGGACATCATTAATGCAGGCACAACCCCCAACCAAAAACTTTTACTTATAAACCATGTTATGAAAATAACTATCCCCCACATTAAAGCAAAGTGGACTTCATATTCATTTTCTGGATCTTGAAACCAATACATAAGTTTACCAGATCTATGAAGCGAATATGTTAATGCAGATATTATTAATGCCATTATCAATGGATATAAAGGCTCTTCAAAGGTAAATGGCAATAAAAATGCTACCAAGCCTCCGGCTAAAATATGAATTACTTTTCTAGCAAAGTACTTTGCCGAATGATCACTCCATCCCTTTTTCAATGCATAATTGTATGTTAATTTAGCTAAATAGACTGTTACAAAAATAACCCATGCCATCATTACAATTGCTATCAGCGTGTCATGAACTAATTCTGGGTATGTTATAAACATACATTTTCACAATATTGTATAATCAATTGTTAGTTTAAAAACTTTTTTATTATAATATTTTAAATTTTGTTATTATCATGGAAGCAACTATTATAATAAGCATTATTATCCTAAACCAAAACGGATGCCTCCAAAGCATTTTTATTTCATCACTTTTCTTATCTATTTCGTTTTCATTTATACTAAATAATGGTTTTACTAATTTTATAGTTCTATATAACAGCAATAGAGAAATTAAAGAAATTAATGGAATATAATTTAATATCGAAGAAATTATTAAAGATATATACATAACTAATATACCAGCTATAATTGCATATTTGGTCTTTTTTAAACCAATTTTTAATACAAGTGTTTTCTTGTTTGCTTGCCTGCTAGCTTCTAGCATTAAGATGTTTGACACTATTAATATTAAATAAGTATCGGCCCCATTTATTGCGCCAACAAGCAAAGGATACAACGGCATAATTGATCTTGTTTGCACAACAAAAGATCCCCATACCACTAGCGGACCCATTATAATACCCGCAATTACTTCACCTAAACCTCTATAAACAAGTTTAAATGGAGGTTCTGTATAAGCAATACCCAAAAATATCCCTATTATTCCTATGATCAAAACAGATATACCTACCATTAAGGTCAAATAAACTCCTGTAAATAATGCAAATGCTATTAAAGAATATCCAAGAATCTTAACATGGGATGGCTTCAATTTGTAATCTATAATCGGATTAGCCCTATGGGCTACTCTCAATTCTCTATATATAATATCGGTTTTGTAAATGTACTCCCTGTAATCATGAGTCAAATTAATTCCTGCTTGTGCAGACAAAATACCTAGCAATGTTATTATATAGAAAATCCAGTTTATTTTATTAGTATAATACCATGCCAATGCCGTTCCTAAAGTTACTGAAGAAAAAGCGCTAGTTAATGTTAATGGAGAAAAAGATAAAAACCATAACTTAATTTTATTCATGCTAACCACATCAAATATCTTAGCTTTTTACAAATGAAAGCCTCGCCTTTTAAGGCAGGGATGAGAAAAGCTTATAAGGATTCTTAGTTTATTAGTTATCTGGTAATAAGTAGTGGTAAAACTTAAATGTCCTAGGTGTGGATATGTATGGGACTACAAGGGCAAAAAGCAATACTATGCAACATGCCCAAATTGCATGAGAAAAGTCAATATAGCCAAATACAAGGTT
>Ga0080003_1000890_pt1 | contig 17662 bp, 23 predicted proteins | sample JossMetagenome_FD_69206 | JGI IMG/M metagenome (GOLD analysis project Ga0080003, IMG submission 69206) | Hot spring microbial communities from Joseph's Coat, Yellowstone National Park, USA - JC2_E (SPADES assembly) (version 2) | ecosystem: Environmental > Aquatic > Thermal springs > Hot (42-90C)...
CAAAGAGTTCTGCATTTGCATTTGATATTATAGGTACGCTAAGCTATACCCAGCAACTGCTCATGCACATTGGTCCTATGCTAAGCGCACTCCTATTTGTTATTGCAGGCATATTCTATGCTTTAGGTCAACTTCTTCCGCCAGATAAAAGAGCAAGCTTCCATACTGCTTCTATAAACATAATAATAGGTGCAATAGTTGTTGCGGTTCTAGCAGTGGCTTCTAATAGTTTGGCCTTAGCATCTACCCAATTGCTGAGCAACATTTCTGCAAATTCAATAGCAAACTCAATAAGGTAGGTTTATGAGCGCATTGCCTTTTGGCCTTTATGGCTTTGATATAGCAGTATTACTAATAAGCATAATGCTTGCAATAAGCGGCATTATACTGGGCCTTGGTTATGCACTTGACGATAGAAAGCTGAAGGATTTTGGAAAAAGCGAGATCTATCAATCACTAATAAATGGCATACTTGTTGGCGGCTTGCTTGTTTTGTTTGCTCATAATGGACCTATAGATAGCCTGATCAATTCTTTAGTTCCAACATATTCACAGTTTTCATGCCCAAGCTATATGAGCAGCAATTTGGCAATTTGCTTTGCCTACTCTTACTTAGCTGGTTCTTTGCCCTATACATTTATGGGAAGTGTTCATATTTCACTCTTGGAGAAGATTACTTTGCTCCTATCTGCGCTATTTTTGCTTAGCACAATACTTGGTGCTCTCGCATCTTTAGACATAAATCTAATCATCGTTTCGCTCAATTTTTCATTTATAATAAAGCCTTTTCTCAATGAGATACAGTATATAATAAATATACTTACAGCAACAGCTGTAAGCACCTCTGTGCAAGCATTGATGCTAGTGTTTATAGCTCTAACAGCGGTCTCAATAATACTTCCATTAGGTATAATACTAAGGAGCTTCTATCCTACAAGGAAGCTTGGTGGTTTTTTCATAGCTCTTGCAATAGGTCTTTATGTCGTTTTTCCTTTATCTTATCTTTTTAACGCGATTCTGCTAAATTCATTCAACTCCGATTATAATGCAAGCAGCATAACTGTAGTTACTTACGCTACCTCTTCATTTGAAAATCAGACAATATCTTCTATAGGCACTAATGCAACTTCTACAGATGTTATAAAATTAGAAAGCAGCGCCGTAAAGCTTTTCTCATCGATAAGCAGTATATTAAACGGGCTTATTTCTTATGCTTCATCTCTTGTTATGCAAGTTTTTATACTGCCTGTATTTGATCTTGTCATAACTGCTATCTCAATAAGAGAAATAGCCGAACTACTTGGTTCTGAAGCGTTCTTCGGCAAGTTAAAGGTGCTATGATGGAAAATCTTGGTGATAAGCTATTTGCATACTCGTTTTATGCAATTTCGATAATCTCTTTGTTATTCTCACTATTATTTGGAAGCGCTGTGCTTGCTGTTTTAGCACTGTTAATAGCGTTTTTATCTATAATCTATCTACATGCTGGCAAGCTTATAAACAATTTATTGATAAAAAGCAACAGGGTAGTTGTAATTTCAAATGGCTATGAGCTAGGCAACAATTTATACGCAGCTGTTAAGAAGGGCAACGGTTTTTATGAGAGCATTTCTGTAGCCATTTTGCTAGTAAATTCGCAACTTCCAAACAACAGCCTAGCTTTTGAGCAATTGCTAGAAAGAGTGAAGGTTCCTTTCGAATATTCTATTGAATTAAAGGAACTTAGTAAAAAGCACATATTAGATGAGCTTGAGACAAAGCTTCATATGAAGGAAATACAGCTTGCAAACGAGAAACCAAACAGCAAGGAGCTTGGCAGGCTCAAGCGCGAGATCAGCATAATAGAATCTGAGATAAACGCAATAAACTCTGGCGGAAACCCTTTTAATGTAGAATTCAAGATCAAATGTCATGCAGCTTCAACTTCGCTGATCGAAGCAGCCACGATTTCTCAGAGAAACGCAGAGCTTGTAGCAAACCTTTTTGCTACCTCTCTAAATGTTGGATATCGTTTGCTTAAAGGGGAGGACTTGCTAAATGCGATATAGGGTGTTGGTTTGGCTAGGCTTAGCTCATGCATAATTGCAAAACATATTCCTTTATTTTATTCAAGTGAAGAGCATATGCTTAGGAACCAAGATGATGGAATATTTATAGGTAGAAGTGAAAGGCTCGGTATACCTTTCATGTTTAGACAAGATTCGCTTCTTAACCCACATATATTCATAGTCGGCGCTACGGGCTCTGGCAAGAGCTATATGATGAGGTCTTTGATACTTAAGAGCATAGCTATTTCAAGCACAAGGGTGCTGATAATAGATTTTACCGGTGAATACTCAGACATGCTCTTTTTCTCAGCAAGCTCGCCAGATCCTGCAGATTTCATGCTTGGCAAAGAAAAAGTAGCTTATTATAACCTTTCAGCACTCAGCGAGGCTTCCAAAATAGAACGCGCAGAGTTCATTCTTTCAAGAATAATTGAAGGCACACGCAAGCGTGGTACCGCAGCAAGTGACAATATACTAATCTTTTTTGATGAAGCTTGGAAACTCCTTCTCAAGAATGATATGCTTAATATGCTAGTCAGGGAAGGTAGAAAGTACAGGGTTGGGGTTGTTATAGCTTCTCAGCTTATCGAGGATATAGAAGGTAGTATACTATCAAATATAGCATCTATTTTTGTTTTTAGAACGCAGAATAAGAAAAGTCTTGAGCTTCTCGCTAAGAACTACCATCTGGGAGAAAGAGAGATAGCGAAGATACAAGAACTAAAGCAAGGCAGCTGTATGGTTATTCAAATTTACAAAGACAAAAGTATGTCTTCTTTTTTCATTGATAGGGTAAGCGGTGTTGAAATAGCTAAGATGTTTAATCTTCTTGTGGGTGATGATTTGATAGAGGTAAGCGAAACCCAGATTAAGAGAGCATTCAGCAAGGTGGGTCTTGATTATTCAAAGTTCATAGGCAATTTAAGCAATGAGCTAAAGATCGATGAGCTTATGCAACTTTTAGCTGAAAACGGGCTTGGCGATAAGGATATACTTTTCTTCCTTAGGGAATTGGGAATAGATGATGATATAATAGCAGAAGCTTTTGCAATCAAGTTAAGTGGTGCGCATGTTTGAAAATAAATTTTTAATCAAGGGCGCAATAACTCTGGGCGGAGAAGCTAAGTGTAGCATGGCTAAAGTTAAGGAGAGAATGGCTTTCTATCCTAATCTGAAGCTCATAAGCGAAGGCAGTGAGCTTGAATACATGTTAGCTGAACCAGCTGAAGATGCGGACAAAAAAGTCTATGTAGTAAGGCTCTCACGGAGCGGAATAACCTTTTATATCTATTCTAACATCTCTACAGAATATTTTGAAAGAGAGTCTCTTCTAAGGCTTTTTAGCTTGGCCCAGCTCCTTAGTGATTTATATGTTTTTGATATAAGCACAATATTTCCAAACCTATTGCACTTTTTATACAATGCTGAACAGCATGCGATCAGGGTGGAGAGAATAGGCCCATGGGATAAGGAGCGTGGTGTTGCCGTTTTGCTTTCTAAAAAAATAATTTCTCTAGCTAACAAGGTTGATGAGCTTAATAAAGAACTATTATTATATAAAGATAAGCTTTCCGACCTTCTTGCAGAAGTAATTATTTTTAGCGGTAGTGCAGATAAAGCAGAAATAGCCAAGCGATATAATCTAGAGATGCAAATTATAGAGAAGGCGTTGCAGAAGGCAAATGAAGCTAAGCTTAGTAGAAGGCTGATCAGATGATAAATCAGTATTATTTAAATTTTATTTTTAGTTTAATGCCGATAGCAATCGGCATACTAATACTGGTTCTTTTGAGGAGTTTTAGCTATTCAAGCAAGAAGATAATAATTCTAGAGCCTGAAAAAGAGATTAAGACCTTAGACGATAAGGTTTTGAGAAGTGAGCAACTTTCCGATCTATTTGCCGGTTTTGAGAAGGATGAGCTTATATTAAACGGCATTTCACCTAAGCAAAAGGATATAGAAAGAGAGGCATTCGAAAAACTTTCGATAGTCGCATTTTGGAACATTAAAGAAGTTATGTCTAAGAAGCGTATTAAAGAGCTTTCATTATTTATTAGCACCGAAGATTTAGGCAAAATAATATGTGCATACTCCCCACCTTCTGGGGTTATTCTTGCTCATATGCTAAGCAATACTCTTCGAGTGGTAAGCTATGCTTGATCTTCGCGAGATTATTATTGCAGGATCAAAAGTCATTGGGCTTATGCTTTTGAGCATCATAAGCTACTACATCATAAGGTATATTGTAAATGGAGATATTGGTGATGGCGCAAAGCACATTTCTATACTTTTTCTTCTTTTTGTTTTTCTACTCGTGGTATTATGGATTTAAGGGGATTATACAAACATAGAAATTCTCTTTATGCAAAGCTTCTTGCAGCTCTTGGCATAGTTTCCCCAATAATTGCTGTATCTTACTTATCTTTTGGTTATATCTCTGTTTTCTTTGCAGCATCTATTGTTTTGTTTGCTTTTATCTACATAACTAAACTAAATGGTAATTTTGATTTGCATGTTGTTGCTCTATCCTTGTTAAATATCTTGGTACTGCTTATGGTGGTTCTCTGAACTTCTATAATATTGAATCTATTCAAGATGGGTTTGATACAAAAGGTTTTGTTGACCTTATGCTAGGAGAAGCTTTTTCATTAATGTATGAGCTTGATAATAAGAGAATGATTGTTTCATGCAAAGCTAATATACAGCAACCTGGTTTTAATAAGATCTCGTATGAAATAGGTGGTGATTTCAGATTTGTTGTAGCACAGCAGATAAACAATGTTGAGAAGATAATAAATTTAGCATATAATTTTGCTGGCAAGCTTCTTTTTGCGTTTGTGCCAACAGATATAAAATATGTAGAAAACATTAAGAAGAAGGTAGAGCATAGGCTAAGCAGATACGGGGTTAGGTTTACAAGAACCCTTGGCTTTCATTCAGGAAGTATGCAAATGGAGCTATTTTATAAATACGATGAAAGAAAGATGCTTGAATTTATACTAGAGATGCTTAACAAAATAATCTTTGAAAATGGGCGCTCTTACAAGTTTTTTATTCTCATAAGCAGCAAAGATTTTGATAATCTATACAAGTTGATTGAGCCGAACCTTTTTACCATAGAGCTCGGTGCAATAAAATTTTCTTCTATCAGTGAAGCTTTTGAGAGGCTTTCAGAGATTGATTCAATACCAATCAGTAGCGAATATGCTTCGGCTCTTATTTCTTTTCCTAGCTTTATTAAAAGGTTAGATAAGATTAAAACCGGTTTTCCAAGCACCAGTGGTGACATATTTATTGGTGAGTTTCTCGAAGATTCAATAAAAAACAGCAATATGTATGTTGGTATAAATAAGAGTGCCTTGAATCTAGGTAGCATTATAACTGGCATGCCTGGAACCGGAAAAACTTATGTTGCAATGAGTATTGCAGAACAAGCCTTGAAAACTGGCAGTAGTATAGTTATAATCTCCCCTACAAAAGAATGGGCTTCATTTGCTATTAAAAACAACCTTAAGCTAATAAGGCTTTATTCTAGCAATAATTTCTGTATTAATTTCTTTAAGTCTGATACTAAATTGCCTATAGAAAAATTTTATGAGAATCTTGCTATGCTGATTGCAAGTGCATCGAATGCAGGTCCTTATAAAAACTCGCTTGAAAAGGTTCTGCTTGCAGCATTCCATAAAGTCTATAAGCTGGCAAAAGATCCAGACCCACAAGATGTATATGAAGCAATAGAAGAAGCAATTATAGAACAGCATGGGAAAAGAACAAACGTGGGAGTTAAGTACACAAAGCATGGTGAGAATACAATGGCTGCGCTCGAAAATCTAAGGCTTATGCTTTCAAGACCAGAATTTGCCCAAAGAAATGGCATAGATTTTAATAAACTTTTCAAAAGTGGTGTTGTATTTGACTTGTCAGAAGTAAGTAATAACATGAAAGCCTTCTTCTACGCGCTTATATTAAACCAAGTTTATAATATAGCTGATACATTTGCAGAAGATGGTGATGATAAACTAAGACTTCTATTAGTGCTAGAGGAAGCGCAACTTGCGTTTGGTGATGAGCTTTCTGCCCCGGCACTTGATCTTAAAGAAAGGATTCAGGATTTTAGAAAGAGGGGTATAGGCCTAATTTTAATAACGCATAATATTACTGATATAAGCCCAGCAATAAGAAGGCTTTGCCAGAATAAGTTTTATTTCAGGCAGAGTCCAGATATTGTAAGGCTTGCTTTATCTGATCTGGGCTTTGGTGAAGAGGCTTCAAATAGATTAAAATATCTCGAGAGGGGTGTTTGTGCACTGAGCTATGTATATGCAAACGGTAAAGAAAGGCTTCTTGAAGGGCCTGTTTTTGTCAGGGTTAACGAATTTAATCTGCCAGAATGCAGGATTAAAGATCATTTTACAAGGCGCTTTTATACAAGCGTAAGGCTAAATCTCGGGAGTGAATACAACGATAAATTGGTAGAGCTCTACTATCTTGGTGAAAAGATCTCATCTGCAGTTGTGGTAAATGGTGAAGTTGCATTTGATAATCTTATAATTGGTAAGAGATATAAGCTGTTAATACCAGCAGAGCATAAGAAGGATACAAAAAGTATGATAATAAAGGCAGAAGCACTATCTGCCAAAGAGCCTGCGCTGGTTTAATATATCTCTTAGTATCCTGCTATTTTTTATCCAGTCTGCAATCGGTATATCAAGTTTTGTATGTATATATGAGAAAGCATCAGTAAGTGTATCAAATCTTTTTGGCTCCTTTTCAAGCGCCTCTCTTACATGCTCCCTTACATTCCAAACACCAACCGGAAGTGTATAGCCAGAGTGTGTTTCTCTAAGGATAACAGTGATAGCTTGCTTCTTTATTCTTTCAAAAAGCTCTGAAACAGCAAGCCTGGCTGCATAGTAGCAGCCACCTATCTCGGCATAGGTCCGCCTTCCTTCAAAATATTCGTAAGAAGAGTATATCGCTATTTCGTTGCTACTCATATTCCATGTTGTATTTGGATACCATGCTTCGATAAGTTCGTAGCTCCAGCTTCCAGGGACCATAAGAATTATCCATCTGTTATCAAGCGCAACATTCTCATATATAAGTATCGAATCAATGCTCTCATACTCTTTTGCATTGTTTATCTTATTCTTTGAGATTGTATCATCAACCGCCGTTATACTCCACCTCGTAGGTACAAACTTCCTGTTTTTGCCCAATCCCAGCAGACCTGCTGAAAGGGCTTTCTGTATTTTTGAAACAGGAACGCCTTTTTCATAAAGCTCAAGCATGGCTGTTGTAGCATTCATGTCTATGTCAGAATAAGCCTTTTCTAGCTTTTTATCAGAGTTTATGTTGCCTGTTTCTATATTTTTCAGTGGTGCGGTCGGGCCAAAAGGCTGCGAATTCTCATCGAAAACAACTCTTAACTCTGGCTTTCTTGCAAACTCTATATTTGCATCTACATTTTTTTCAGCAAGGGCAAAATCCCTTATGAGCTCCTCTACTTTTCCCTTTTCAACATTATGTATATTCGATCTATACATGCCTCTTACAAGAAGGGTTCTATATTCAACAATCTTCGGTATATCAATTCCTCGCCACATCTCTGGCGTAGAGAGCACTTCTGTAGAGCCATGAAGAGGCGGGACCATGGGTGATATAAAAACATTTGGATACCCATAGCTTCCTATAAAGATATCTGGCGGCGAAGATCCGCTAAGCTCATCCCCTTTTATGAGCTCTACAGTTTTCATCTTATAATAGTATTTGAGGAATTTAGGATCACGCATATTAAGGTAGACTATTGGACTTCTTGTTATGTTTAGCTCTTCAGCCCCCTGCATGCTATCAATTTATAGTTTAACTATTAAGATTTATTTATTTGTATGGTCTGTATGAAAGTAGATAAAAGTAAACTTAAGCATGTAAAAAGAGATGGGATTGTTGCAATAATCATAAACAAGAAGAAAGTGTTGCTTTTAAAAAGAAGGAGTCTGCCTTTCTTGACAAATCCGGGGATATGGTTCTTTATAACAGGTGGAAGGAAAAAAGGAGAAAAATACATAGAAACGGCTTATCGTGAGATAATGGAAGAAGTAAGAATAGAGAAGCAGATGCTAAGAAAACTATATGAATGTAAAGTCGAGCTGTATGATAATGCAAAAAAGTGGATATGGGAAAACAGGTGCTTCATATTTTATTCAAAATCAAGGAACGTTAAGCTAAATATCGAGAATTCTGCATATCGGTGGGTCGGAATAAAAAGTCTGAAGAAAGAAATCGATTTTTCTAGCATACTTATAAATAAAAGATTTGTAATCAATAAGATAGAGGGATTTTTGAATGGGAATAGAAGCAAAGCTTAGGAAAATATTTTCTGGTGCAAAGATAGATCTTTTGCTAATCAAGAATGGTAGCGAGCAAGATCCTAACTTTAAGTACTTGACAGGATTCACTAGTGGCACATTTGAAGACAACTTTCTTATTGCATCGAGAAATAAAGTAATTGTTCTTACATCAGAACTTGAATATGAAACTGCTTTGTCTCAAGCTAAAGAAGGGATGGTTGTGGTTAATGCTTTTAGAAGCAAAGAAGGTTTTAAAAAAGCCCTTTCAGTAATAAAAGGCAAGTCTATAGGAGTTAATGGCGACTTTCTTTCATTCAACGATTATAATAAGATAAAGGAATTCAAGCCAAGTAAGATAATCGATGTTAGTAAAAGTCTTATTAAAGCAAGGCTTGTTAAAAGTGCTGAAGAAATAGCAAACATAAGAAAAGCTGTGTCGATAACAAAGTTTGCAATAATGGAAGTTCAAAAATCTATTAAGGCAGGCATAACAGAGCTAGAGGTTGCAGCGCAAGTTGATTTTGTAATGAAATCTTTGGGTGCTAGTGGAAATTCTTTTGATACAATAGTGGCTTTTGGCAAAAATACAGCACTTCCTTATCATATGCCGGATCAAACAAAGCTAAATGATGGCGACCTAGTGCTTATCGATGCGGGCACAAAGTATAGCAATTACTGTGCAGATATAGCAAGAACATTTGTATATGGTAAATCTAATAAACGCGCAAATGAAATGGTCAATTTTGTAAAGAGCGTACAGCTTATGGTTATACATATGTTAAAGCCTGGCGTAGATGCTTATGCTGTTGAAAAGAAGATTAGAAAATATGTTGATTCATATAAGGGTGGTATATACAAAGGAAAGTTTATGCATGCTCTTGGCCATGATCTAGGATTAGGGGTGCACGATACATCAGTTTCTGGAAATGCATTATATAGGAAAATAAAGAAAGGAATGACTCTTACCGTTGAACCGGGCATCTATATCGTTGGATTTGGCGGTGTGAGAATAGGAGACGACATACTTATAGATAAAAACGGTGCAATCGTATTATAGGGGAGCTCTGCTAGCTTGGTAGGCTTCCAGGTTCGGGACCTGGCGACCCGAGTTCAAATCTCGGGCTCCCCGAGTCTAAAGAAAGTACAAAACGCATATAAGAAAGCCGCAAACCATTCTGGAAGGTTGTCAGAATTTATTAGGTTGTGCATTGCATTGTATGTTTTTCACTTTAATACTAATACCGCAGCAGCAATTACACATGTCCACTTGCCATCCTTTCCTACAATCGCAGACTGAGTTATGTTTGTAGTTTTAACCACTTTGTTGCTCATCTTAATTATCTCTTTCTTCTTTTCCCATTTCTCCTCAGCCTTGAAGTTTATGCCAAGAGCTGATGCCAGCATATTTGCAGCAAGCTCCTCTGCCTTTGTTCCTGCTACTTCATCACTCTCTCCGAATGCTTCGTATTCACTCAAGTAACCATACATGCTTCTATCTTTTGGTATTGCCGCACCAACGCTTGCCGCAATCAATCTATTCGGCTCATTTGATTCCAGTCTGCTAAGTACTACAAACGTGACTGCACCGCTGTGTAGCTCCTTTAAGCCCCTTTCTCTGCTTACTATCTTGCAGTGTGGTGGTATTATGCTTGATACCCTAACAAGGTTGAATTGCTGTATTTTTGCATCTCTTAGTGCTTGCTCGAATGCACCCAATGGCGTTGTGTCTCTACCAACACCTTCAGTGAAAAAGAGTTCTTTTGCAACCAAATCCATTTTTACCACTCATATTAATCTTTCAAAGTATCATAGCAATTTAAAAAGAATGCACAAATTCTTTTACAATTTTTCCCGCACCACCAATTATTGGATCACCATGCCCCGGAAAAAAATTTTCAAAATCTAGATCGAGGATTCTCTTTAGAGACGTTTTAAGCAGCTCTGTATTATAATTATATCTATCTGGAGGCAGTGATGGCTTGCCTGTCTCCATGCTAATAGAATCCCCTATAAATAGCGATTTTGTTGCTCTGTGATAAAAAGCGCAGCTTCCTTCTGTGTGACCTTTAATATTGATAACTTCAAAGCCATTGATTAAATCACCATCCTTAAGCTTTATATCTGGTTCGATAGACTTTGGTGAAATGAATGGATATAGCACTCTATATAAAAAACCTTTGAAGCCATTTGGCATTTTAAACTTTTTTGATCCGTTTAGATATAGTGCATCAGCCTCATGTATTGCAACTTTTGCATCAGTTTTTTCTTTTAGATAGCTTACGCTTCCAACATGGTCTATATGAGCATGCGTAAGCAAAATATATTTTAGTTGTGCATGCAGGTTATTTGCGTATTCAATAATCCTTCTACCATTATTCGGCATGCCAGCATCTATGATGGTTGGATCGCCATACAATACTATGTAAGAATTTGCCAGAACACCATCCACCTTATAGATTCCTTCTAGAAGTTTCGTTGTGCCACCTTTTATTATTTTGTTGCTCTTTCTGCAAATCCCTTCGTTTCATCTAATAGCTTCTTATAGTTTTCAGCGATTGCACTATATTTTTCTATCTTCCTCATTTTGCTTTGAATTCTTCTTTTAATTCCTTCTATTTCCCCACGCTTAAATATTCTAAGTATGCTTGCCTGTTTATATTTCAGCTCTAGCATAAGCTCTCCCATCTTCCTCTCTTCTATCTTTGCCTTTGAACTGGCAATCTGTATCCTTTTAGCAATCTCACCGATAAGCATGTTATAGTATTTATCAAGCGTGTATAAATCGTTTGATTTTGTTACTATGCCGGTGACAAGGGGTATTGCTAATTCACTTCCCAAGATTTTCTTGTAGCCGAATGCGAGCGCCTCAACTATATTAAGGTATTTTTGTACCTCCCATATCTTCATTCTCTTTGTGTTGCTTAGAATCTTTTGTATATTAACCAATTCATATTCATAACTATTCAATATGCTCCTCATAGTCTCTAAATGATTTTCAAGAAGCCCTCTATTGGGTGTGCTTTCCTTAAGCTTCTCTGCCCTATTCTTACTTATAATACTCTCTACAGCCTGCGAAGCTATATTTCTATAAGCCTCTTTTGGTGCATCAATTAAATCCTCATTCATCCTGAATTCCATGATTTCACTTACTTGCTATAATCTTATAAGTTCTTTTTTCTCTTCATTATCTAGCTTAAAGAAGCCTATTCTTTCAAATTGTACTACTTCGTCTTTTTTAATCATTTCTATATACTTTTCAGCTAAGCCCTTCTCAATCTCTAGGCTATCTTTGTTTATTTCATTATTTACAAGCAAAGGTTTTGGTGTTATGAAATATGCACTAACGCAGTTTGCCTTATCAACCCATTGTATCTTCTGCGCTTCTATCGCATTGTTGCCTATGTATTTAACTATTATTCTATCTCCAACTTCTTCTATCTCTACATTATATAAGTCCTTTAATCTTATTTGTTCGCCTTTCTTCAAATTGAGTGCATCGCTTTTCCCGATATATAAGCTGTTGCCAACGTCGTATTCCCTATAGCCCATGTCAACATTTGGGTGTAATCTAAGCTTTACATGCACTTTTCCTATTCCCCTTACTTCAAGCTCTATGGGGTCTATAACACCAAAAAGCCTCTTCGCTGTTTTATCTATAATCTTTCTATTTTCATCTAGAAGCATGTTTATATCCATTGTACTTTCTACCCTTGACATTCCAAACCTCAGCACAAACTTCTTTATCGCTTCTGGTGTTATACCACGCCTTCTTAGAGCCGCAATTGTTACAAGTCTTGGATCGTCAAAACCACTCACAATTCCGTCTTTTATTAGCTTGTTTATGACACGCTTTTGTGTTGGAACATCTTTTATAACCAGTCTAGCCTCATGATGTATTCTAGGTTTTCTTAATTGGAGTGCATCCAATATTGCAAGATTAAGCTCTGTCCTTAGTTCATATTCCTTGCTTCTTATAACATCTGTTACCCCATGTATTGAATCCATTATCGGGGTGTTAAAATCGTATGTTGGCCAAAGTATATACTTGTTGCCCTGCCTGTAATGTGGTGTTTTCTTTATTCTTATAAGTGTAGGATCTCTCATTGCTGTGTTCTTGCTTTGCATGTCGCCAAGGAATCTTAATACGGCTCCTCCTTCTTCAAATTTACCATTTAGCATATCTTCAAAGAGCTTGAGATTCTCTTCTATGCTATGTCTTCTATGCACGCACTCTACACCATTAAACCTATTTCTTCTTATTGTTTCTGGATCGCACATGCAGACATAAGCCTTTCCATTTTTAATGAGCTTTATCGCATATTCATAGATCTTCTCTAGGTTGTCGCTTGCATAGTATTCATCGTCAAAATTTATACCAAGCCATTCCAAATCTTTTTTAAATGCATCAACATATTCCTGCTTTTCCTTTTCTGGGTTTGTATCATCAAAATAAAGGAAGAGCTTGCCGTTGTATATATTTGCAAACTCGCGCTCTAGAAACGCAACCTTCGCATGTCCTATATGCATATAGCCGCTTGGCTCTGGCGGAAAACGTGTTGCGAAGTTGCCTGGAGTTGCACCAGGCAGAATGAGCTTTGGCTTTGACTCTTCTACCTTCTTTTTCTCTTCTTCTTCAAATTCTTCGCTGTACTTGCTATATTCTTCTGCTATCTTTTCCTTTGGTAAAGCATTTATTTCTGAGACAATCTCATTAACAAGCTTTGAGAGCTCTTGCATATTTTCTTTTGCTCCTGGAACCTTTGCTATTGCTTTGCCAAGTACTGCCTTATAATCTGCTTTGCCATAGTCAATAGCGTTCTTTATTGCAAGCTTTCTTATAATTTCTCTGGCATCCATGGTATCATGTTGGTGCAATACTCATATTATATATGCTTCCATTCATCGTAATAAGTGCAAGTATTCTAAGGTTTATATATGTTTTATTGCTTATGGGCATATTTATTGTTATCTCCCTGCTTGAGTTTGGTGTTGGTATAGAGTAAAGCTGTGTGTTTATTTTAAAGTTTATGGCTTTAGGCAAGAGTAGCTTTGTATCAGCACTCACTTCTATGCAGCTTGAGTAATTGCTAAGCGATCTTTTAAGGTATTGTAAAAGTTCTTTGGGGTCCATATCACCAAGATAAACAAGCGTCAAGTTGGAAGAAGGTGTGTAAAAATTATTTATGCTGCTGTTTCCTTCTAGATTTGTAAGAATCGATGGAAGTTCATTATTGATCTCGCTTAGGTTGCATTTTATAGAGATAGAAGCTGTGTTTCCGTAGCCTATAATTGTTGCGTTTGCATTTCCAAATGCGGGAAAGGTTTGCGGTATTGTTGTGGTTGCTGCATTCTTCATAGGATTATAGTTACTAAATGTAAAGTAGGATGTTATGAATATTATAACTGTGAAAATTGACAGTAATAATTTTGTAAGCTCCTTTCTCTCCATGAAAATCACAAGTTTTTTAGTTATTTATAATTTAAATAACTTATCAATCTAATGGTATCGAGTGATTTTATGGCTTTCAAAGACGGAGATTTTGTGGAAATAGAGTATACCGCGTGGCGTGTAGCAGACAATAGCATAGCATTTACTACTGATAAGAAGAAAGCAGAGGAAGGTGGTATATATAATAAGAATACTAAGTATGGGCCGCAGCTTGTTGTTATAGGCAAAGGGAATGTAATAAGTGGCTTAGAAAAAGCGATAAAGGAAATGAAAGTTAATGAGGTAAAGAAGGTTGAGCTTAGCCCAGAAGAGGCTTTTGGGGAAAGAAATCCTGATTTAGTAAGGGTAATGTCACTTTCAGATTTTAAGAGCAGGGATATTAATCCATATCCTGGTATGCAGCTTGAAATCGATGGCTACCTTGCAACGGTAAAGAGTGTAAATTCAGGAAGAGTGCTTGTAGACTTAAACCACCCACTTGCCGGGGAAAGGCTTCTATATGAGGTTAAGGTAGACAGGCTTATAGAAGGCGACAAAGAAAAGGTAGAAGCGCTTGCAAGGTCATACAACATTGAGCCAAAGTCTGTCGAACTTAGCAATGGTGTGGCAAAGGTAGTAATTGGAAATGATGTGAAAAAAGATAGCGACTACTTTGTAAATAAGACTCTTTTTGTAAGAAGTGTATTAGATTACATCAGCAATATAAACAAGGTAGTAATAGAAGAGGAGTATGAGAGAGAAGCAAAAGAAGAAAAAGACCAGAAGATACTGCAGTGAAAAAGATAAATAAAAATTAAGCTAAAGCTATTCGTTTATGTTTAGCGCATACTTCCCATTTACCTTAATATTTAGCTTTTTGGCTATCTCTGAGTTTTCTACATCTAGAATCACAACGTAGCCGCTCCATTTTGTTGTAAGTTCTGTAGAGCCACACAATGGGCACACCTCGCCCTGAGCTATTATTAGTCTGCAGTTTTTGCAAGCTTTCTCAACCATAAAAACCACTAATTATTTCTTCTTAACCGTTTTCTCTTTTTTCTCTTTCATAGGCTTTCCTTCCTCTAGAAGCCACTCCTCTTTGCCCAAGCCTTCTGGCCTCATAGTAAGCGCTATCTTGGTATCTTTTATATTTGACTTCCAGCTTATTGTAGAAACCTTTGCATATACAACATCCCCTTTCTTAAGTACCTTACCTGTATTTTTTGAGCTCAAGACACCACTTTTTCTATCGAAGCTTATGAAATCGCTTGTTATCTGCGATAAATGAACAAGACCTTCAAGCGGACCTACCCTTACAAAGCAGCCAAACTCAACAAGTTCGCTTACCTCACCAACAACCACCTCTTCTACCTCAAGCTTAAAGGTCAGTGCATCAAATGTAAGATTATGGTGTGTTGAAGGGTCGCCAGGTAGGAGATAGCCATCGCTAATGTCTCTTACATTATATACAGCAAGCACTATACCCATATCTTTATCTAATGTCCTCTCATATTTTTGCCTTAGCAAATCTGTTGCAACCTTGTTTAAATCCTCTCCAAAATAAGATGGAGGTATACTTATTGTATCTTTTATGGTATATTTGTAATACAAATACTCACCACTGAGCATTAGAACATAATCTATTAGAAAGGAAATAAATAAATATTATATGCTTGTCACACAAGCCTACCACCAACAGCAAGCGCAAAAGCCTTTATTCCTTTTTCTTTTAGCTTCCTCCTAAGCTTAAGGTCATTTGTGCACACAACCTTGTTTTTTGCAAGCCACGAATCAACATACTCACTTGAATCAACAATCTTCACCTTTTTTGCCTTTATAGCATTAAGCGCTAGCTTGGCATAAATGCTCTTTTTCGACTTTGAGCTGGCAAGTTTTTCAAGCTCTTTAATAACACCTTTCGAGATAATGGGGATGTAGCCATGCTCCTTTGCAATATCGAATGCATCTATCTTCTTTTCAAAGCCAAAAAGTATCGAGCTGGTATCTAAAGCGATTTCCATGCTAGATTATGAGATAATAAAGCTTAAATAAATAAAAGCGCTAATTCCACTCATGGGCTTAATAAACAGCATGAACATATGGGCTTTCCAACTAGCCAAAGAAATAGCTAGCCCAGCGCTAAACATTGCAATGCACTACTTTGCCGAAAGTTTTCTAATCGTTATTCCGCTTGTTGTCATTTACATGTATCTTAGAAAGGACAAGAATGTTTTCTCATTTGTAATCTTATTTTTTGTGCTTTATATAATTGGCGAAGTAATAAAATATATAGTAAAGGAACCCAGGCCATGTAATGTTCCTGCTCTTTCCTGGATAAACAATATGGGTTGTGAATCTAGTTTCTCATTTCCTAGCAATCACGCAACCGTTCTTACGGGCCTTACCTTCTTTACATTACCATATAAATATCTAAGATATCTTTATCTCGCCTGGCTCATCGTTGTTTTATTTGGCAGAGTATACCTTGGCTTACATTATCTAAGCGATGTCATTGCTGGAATAATAATAAGTATAGTGGTTGTTTGGCCTGTATACAAATACTATTCAAGTAAAATAAATGATCCTCTTGCAAGAATATTCTGCAATCTATTCGGAAAGCTTTGTCCTAAGAAGTGGAAGAATGAACGATGAAGAAGAGAAAGAAGCATTAATGCTAAATATACTTAAAAGCTATCATGTGATAGCTGTTGTTGGCTGTTCAAGAGAAGAGGGCAAGCCAAGTCATGATGTGCCGGCTTATTTGCAAAGCGTTGGTTATAGGATAATTCCTGTAAACCCTTTTGCCGATACAATACTTGGCGAGAAGGCATACAAATCGCTTACCGATATTAAAGAGCCAGTAGATATTGTCGATGTATTTAGACCTGCAAGAGAGGCATTAGACATAGCAAAGCAGGCTGTAGAAATAAAAGCAAAGGTGCTATGGCTTCAAGAGGGAATATTTAATGAAGAAGCAGGAAAATATGCTATTGAGCATGGATTGCTTTTTGTTCAGAACAGATGCATGATGAAGATGCATTACAAATTTCAATTAGAAGGCAAACTTTAAATCTAATCCTCAAGAATTATCTCTATTCTTTTGCTGTGCTTTCCCTTATTTTCAAACTTGCTTAGCTTTATTGTACCTATCTCATTGGTATTTTTAACATGTGTTCCACCATCTGACTGCATATCCAAGCCCTTTATCTCTACGACTCTTACAACATCAAGCTTTTTTATGAGCTCTCTGCCCGTTTCTGTTCTAGCTAATCCCTCAATTTTAAGCGCTTCATCTCTTGGTATAAATCTTGCCTGAATTTCGTGCCCTTCTTTTGCAACCTTGTTTGCCTCGCTTATAAGCTCCTCTGCTTTTTCTTTATTTAGCTCTTGCATATCAATGTCTATTCTTGCTCTATCCTCATATATCTGTCCGCCTGTGATCATGCTTGATTTGTATTTATTTTCTAAAATACCGTCAATCAGGTGTATAGCTGAATGAAGGCGCATGAGCTTGTACCTTCTATCCCAGTCTATAACACCATTTATGGTATCTCCTACATGCGCATCTAGGTTTCTATCTAATACATGTATTATCTCATCATCGTTTGACTTAACATCAACTACCCTATACTCATTTCCATTGCAAATGATTTTTCCAGTATCATTTGGCTGGCCACCACCCGTCGGATAGAACAAGGTTTTATCTAACACTACCTCATTGCCATTTATTTTTGTAATTTTTGCACTAAACTCTTTTGCGTATGCATCATTCCAATAAAGCTTTTCCGTCATAGAACCACTTGCTAGCTATGATTTATTTTTATATTTGTTGTTCA
>Ga0080003_1000893_pt1 | contig 17569 bp, 16 predicted proteins | sample JossMetagenome_FD_69206 | JGI IMG/M metagenome (GOLD analysis project Ga0080003, IMG submission 69206) | Hot spring microbial communities from Joseph's Coat, Yellowstone National Park, USA - JC2_E (SPADES assembly) (version 2) | ecosystem: Environmental > Aquatic > Thermal springs > Hot (42-90C)...
AATTAGGATATGTGCATTCATGGAATATTTACGGATAAGTTCTAAGGCGATTCCGGTTCTTCGACCGGAATGACAGAAGGCTTGAGGACGACGAAACTGAATATCACAGGCCTTTTCGAGAGAGAAAATCGTTCATACTGTCATTCCCGACCCCCGATCAGGTCGAGGATGATGTTAAGGATATGGTTTATCAATTGCGGGAATCGCTCATACTGTCATTCCCGATACATCGGGAATCGCCTTTTTCATAAGGATGAGATTCCCAATCAGGTTGGGAATGACATTGTGGATAAGTTCTAAGGCGATTCCGGCTCGCGGGCCGGAATGACAAGACCTGCACATCACACGTCTGATCGGGAAGAGAATCGCCTTTTTTGTAAGGATGAGATTCCCAATCAAGTTGGGAATGACAGAAAGGCCGGAATGACGAGCAGACACCAAAAGGCGAATACCAGAGCCAATGATATTTCATATTTAGCGATAGAAAGTGGGCTTAGTATAAGTTCAATCTATTTTAAAAATTCTACTAAATCCAAGTAAAACTAACACCGCGCCGAAAAACATTATGACAATCGTAAGCCAATATGAAAGCACTGACATGGGTGCTATACCCATGGCTGATTTCATGGCGATGACTATGTAGGTGAGTGGTAATCCATATGCCACATCCTGCAAAAATTTGGGCAAAAGATCCAGCGGGAAATAAACTCCCGAGAAAAACATTATAACGGTGTAAAGTACCGATGAGATTTCACTTGCCACCCTTGCGTTCGGAGAGAGCAAAAGGATTATCATGCCTATACCCATCATGCCAAAGGTGCCTGCTAAAGTCGTCACTATGAACCTCAACCAATCTATGGAATAAGGTGGATGAAAGAATACCATTGCAATCAAAAAAAGTAAAATTATGGAAAGAAAACTCTCGATCATCTTTTCAAATAAGAAAGCAGCGTAAAATTCCCATTTTGCAAGAGGCGTTGTCCAGAATTTCTTAATCACCTTTTTGTCTCTGAAATGTGCAAGAGAAGCCGTTATGGAAAATATGCCGGCAGAGAAGATACTCAATGCGAGTATGCCTGGAATTAAATTGTCAAGATAATTTATTTGCTTTCCCGAAAATGAGACATCATTTCTTTTCACATTTATGATACTTGTTATGCCTTTTGATTTGTTTATCTCGTCCGCAACGCTTTTGGATATGGAGGTGTAGTAATCTGAAGATTGAATGTTTGCCGGGCTCACATACGTGATGAGCGAGGTGCCGTCTAAGGTAAATCCAAGATCGATCTTGCCGGAGTTTACAGCTTCCTGAAGTGATGATAGTGTTGGATATTCAACGTATTTTATACCGGAAACGGCCGGAAGAACCTGTCCGTAATACCCAACGTTCATTGAACCTTGGGGAGAGTATATGCCTGAAAAGACATAGCCAAAGATAAGCAATGTGACAAGTGGAAAAAATAGATTGAAAAAAAGATTCATTCTATCTCTTATGGAATGAAAAGTCATGGCCTTTAAAATTGCCGAAAATCTCATTTCAAGCCTCCCATTTGAAGGTCTTTACGCTGTATATTCCCATCACGATTGCCCATGCTGCCGGTACGATAACGTTAAGATAGGCCGGCGTTGGAGATGACATTACTCCCATTGCGGATCTCAGACCATTACCGAGGTAGGTTGTCGGAAGTGCGTAAGCGATGGCTTTTACGGCAAAAGGTACGCCTGTTATAGGAAAGAAAAGCCCACCCAAAAACATGAAAAGAAAGTTGAAGATATTCGCCATTGCATTTCCGCTATCGGCACTTTTTGCAAAACTCGCTATGAAGAATCCAAGCGGCAAGGTTGTGACTATCGTGAAAATCACATAAAAGATAGACCATCCATTGAAATTAAGCGTGGCTCCCAGCCAAAAGCCTATTGCAATTATTATGCCTATCTGAATTACCTCTATGATGATGTTTGAGAAGATCATGGCAAAAAAGTATTCGCTCTTGTTTAAAGGCGCAACAAAAAGTTTCCTCAAAACTTTCTTTTCCCTCTGAACGAGCAAATCGTCAGTTATTCCGAAAAGTGAAACCGTCATAACGGCCATTATGAGAATCCCTGGCACCACGAAATCAACATAAGAGAAATTTTGTCCGCTTTTTGAAATGTATTCGATAACCGGAGAAACAAAATCAGAATTATTTCCTGAATTTTTCAGGAATTCCGAGTTAAACGCTTCCAAAACGGATGATAAAATCGTAAATGCCACGTTTGAAGTCTGGTCGTTTTGAAGTGTGTATATCTCAACTTGAGGTTTTGAGAAAATACTTAATCCACTTTTTTGTTGCAATAAAGTTGTGTAAACTTGCGTGTTGAAAAGCGGCGGTATGACAACGATCGCGTTTATTTTTCCGTATTTCAATTTCTCGAGCGATTCGTTCAAGAATTGTTGTGTTGATCCTGCCTCCAAAGTCAAAATAGGAGTTTTCCCATCTGTCGCGACGGACATACTTTTGAAAGCATCGGAAATGTAGGAGGCAAAATCCATATTCGTGTTTTTGAAAGTTGTACTTTCATTCACAAAAGCAATTTTCACAGATACGCCTTTTCCGATATTTGTGAATATAGACGCAAGTATTAAAAGTAAAATGACAGGAAAGAAAATATTCCAGAAGATCACAGATGGCGATCTTATGGAAGAAATCATAAGCGCTTTGAAAATGGAGACAATTCTTTTCACTTTAATCCCTCAATTTTCTTCCCGTCAGATTCAAAAAGACATCTTCAAGATTGGGCTGTCTTACAATTATATCATCCACTTTTATGGAATTTTGATCGAAAAGATCGAGTGCCTTTTTCATGTCGGATGGCAGAGATGATGTTACTATCATGATCTTTGAACCTTCCGCGTTAACTTTTTGAAATTCCGACTTGAAAGACGATAGATCGAATTTTTCGGAGCCTAAATCGATCTCTATGATCTTCTCACCGCCAAAAGTCGAGATGAGTTCTTCCGGCGTACCTTTTGCGATTATTTTCCCATGATCCATGACGTATATGTAATCTGAAAGGTATTGAGCTTCTTCCATGTAGTGCGTCGTCAAAAAGACCGTTTTCCCGCTATTTCTGAGTTTATTTACCATGTCCCATACATTTCTTCTTGCCTGAGGATCAAGACCTGTTGTTGGTTCATCCATGAAGATCATCTCCGGATCACCAACGAGCGCTGTTCCTATGGCAAGTCTTTGCTTTTGCCCTCCGGAGAGTTTCTCAACTTTTGCACTTGATTTATCTTCAAGACTTATCTCTTTTAGCACATCTTTAACATCCAGCCCTTTCTGGTAAAGGGATCTGAACATCTTCAAAATTTCCAAAGTGGTAAGATGGTCTATGAAATTATTTTCCTGAAGCATAACTCCGATTCTTTCTCGGAGATTCCTGGGCACTTTTTTTTCAACTTTTTCTCCAAAAAGCGTTATCTGACCATCGTCATAATCTTTTAATCCTTCCAAAATTTCAAGTGTGGTTGTCTTTCCGGCACCATTTGGGCCAAGGAGGGTGAAAACTTCACCCTCCAGCACTTTAAAGGATATTCCATCGACGGCTTTGACATCTGCATAGTATTTCTTGAGATTTTCGACTTCTAAAATGGATCCTTTCATTTTTTACCTCTTTAAATCTTTTTCAAGATCTGCTTTTATTTTTTCGTATTCTTCTTTGGAAATCTCACCTTTTGCGTATCTTTTTCTGAGTATCTCAAACGCATCTTCATCATCATACCACCATCTACGATAATGGCGGTAGAGATAATCCCCTCTAAATGATCTTATCACACGAAAGATGATCCACAAAAAAAACGCAAAGATCAAAATGCCTATTATTGCCTGAATCAGTCCGAAGCCCCAGCCGTACCATCCATACCAGTAAGGTCCTCCGTAGTACATTACAAATCACTCCTTTCAAATGGGCTAAATCGCCTTTGTCCTTGAATGTATGCAATAGATATCTCCATCAAAGTGGGATATCTTCCTTCGCCTTTATCCGTTTTGTAAAGAATTTCATCACCGACGGCACCTATAATTTCACCGCCGATCTTTTCATTTCTTCCGCCTATTCTGTGCTTTGACTTGGCATCATCGACGGTATCGGTGTAAATTATTTTGCCCTCTTTTATTATCGCGAATGCGTCTGCGATCTCTTCCAATTCATATATTTCGTGTGAAGAGATGACGATCGATCTTTTGTCCTGTTTGACAAAATCCTTCAAAACTCTTAACACGTCTGTTCTAACAACAGGATCAAGGTTAAGCGTCGGTTCATCCAAGATCAAAAGTTCGGCACCGCTTGACACCGTTAAGGCTAAATTCATTATGACCTTCATGCCTGTTGAGTAATTTTCAACGCGTTCTCTGAGATCAAGGTTGTAGTGCATTATGAATTTGTTGAAAAGTTCATCATTCCATTCATGGTAAAGCATGCTCCATAATTTTCTGTAATCTTCGCCTCTGAATCTTGAAAATGAGATCCTGTTTTCTGTTAGGACCGCTATTCTATCCTTTAAATTTTGACTGAATTTAACACCAAAGATATCTATTGTCCCCTGATCTGGAAAGAGATCACCGTACAGACATCTCAAAGTTGTCGTTTTGCCTGCACCATTTGGACCTATCAAAGAGAAGATTTCTCCATAGTCGACAGAAAAACCAACGTTGTTTAAGACGGTTTTTTCACCGAACCTTTTCACGATGTTTTTCACATCGACAATCTTTTCTGCCATTTTCTCGTCACTCCTTTCTTTGAAAACAGGTACGAAGATATCGCTATGAGTGCAATTGCAAACAAAAGGGCCGCGATCTCATTTCCTTGGTAAACGGGACTTACCATACGATACAAATTTTGAGATTGAGGTCCTATAGATCCAAATATAATGTCTGCGACCCAGAAAAGCCATATGAAACCACTGCCGCTTAATCCTGCGATTGAAAAGATGTTGAAAAGTCCATAGTAGGCCGTAAGAAAAATCAGAGAGTACGCAATTTGGGAAAAAGAGATGTAAATTGAAAGTCCCAGTATGCCGCTAACGGCAAGTTGCACGATTGTAACTATCGTGATCAAAGAAACGAAAGGAAACCAGAATATCTGCGAATAGGAAAAAGGCAATGCCGTCAACTCAGAAATATATTCTTTATGATGTCTGTTTGGATCCATGTGTGATAAGACGACGGTTATCATCAGGATCATGAAAATATTTCTTACAACGTTAACTGGCATGAACATCAGAATCGCGAAGATCGCCAGCGCTCCTCCTTTTTCTATGAAATCCTTCATGAAATATGCTTCAAGTTTTTGAATCATTTTTCCAAACCTCCTCCATAATTAAAATGGCCGTATTTAAATCTATATCCATCATTTTGAGCTTTTCTACGGTCTCACTCAAAAGCTTTATCACGTCTGCTTTTGCGACTTTGGCGGATGTCACAAAATATCCAACGCCATGCTTGGATTCGACTATCCCTTCCAATTGCAAACGTTCAAGCGCCTTTAGGATTGTGTTGACATTCACATCGAAGATCTCCTGTAATTCTCTCACCGGTGGAAGTTGATCTTCTGATTTTAAATTTCCAAGCAATATTTCTTTTTTTATTATGTCTATGACTTGAATGTATGCCGGAATTCCACTGTGTTTATCAACTTTTCCAAACATCAATATCCTACCCTGTTTATCTTCAAAAATCCACCGGTGTTTTGAATGTCGAGATACCCTTGATTTGATGTGATCGTGTAAACGGATAAGTTTCCACCTATCGCGTTTAGAAAAAGCGATCTTGATCCTGTCCATTCATCCGTGTATTTCAACGTGCCATCGATCGATACGCCATTTATTTTCATCGTTTTTGCAGAGGCTCTAAGATCTATTTTGTCCCCCGTGCCATTTATTTCCACACTTGATGCGTTAAGCGTACCATTTACATTTACTCCAACGCCATTTATCGAAAGCGTCTTTGCAGTTATCGATGAATTCATATCTATACCGACAGAATTGAAGGTAATTTCCTCTCCAGATATATTTCCATTAACTTTAAGACCTGTTGTGTGAAAATTGGCATCCACAAATTTATCTTTTGTGCCGACGACAATCCTGAAGGTAGCATTATTTTGGCCTTGGGACGATATATCAAGGGTGTTTTCACTTCTTGTGATCTTTAATGAGGATGGTATGTATATCGTGCTTGTCGATGAATCGAAGGTCAGATCAAGGCCGGTGACATCCACGGAAAGATATTTAGCACCCTGGATGTATTTGTCAGGATAAACAGTTCCTGAAAACGCAATTTGAGGAAAGCCGAAGTTGAAATTTGAAGGAACATCGTAAGGCACGGCAAATCTTATCGCAACGACAATTGCGAATATCACGGATATCACGATCAGAAAGGCGGCGTACCTTCTCATGTTGATGGCAAAAATTATCAAAGCGCTTACGCCAAAGATTATTTTTAACGGCAGAAATGGAATAAAAACTGCCAAAAAGCCTAACACAATTGCCAAAGATGTTCTAAAGATAATCGGATACTTTACCATACTCTCACCTCTTGTTATAGTGTTATATCTAACTATAACACATAATCACATTAAAGTCAACTACCCATTATAATTCAAGGCAAATGTCGGAGCCAACGATATTTCATATTTAAAGTTGATCAGGTATACTTATTTGTGAAAGGAGAGGTTACCATATGATAAAGCTAAAACGTGTGTATGATGAGGTTGAAAGTGACGATGGAAAGCGTTTTTTGGTTGAAAGATTGTGGCCGAGAGGGATTAAGCGTGAATCGATGAAACTCGATGACTGGCTCAAAGATGTGGCACCAAGCACAGAATTACGCAAATGGTTTGGTCATGAACCCGAAAAGTGGGAGGAATTCAAAAAAAGGTACCTTACAGAACTTGAAGATAAAAAGCGTTACGTGGAGGTAATTTTAAATGCCGCAAAGAATGGAAATGTTACTTTGTTGTACAGTGCAAAAGACAAAGCGCACAATGGCGCTATCGTTTTAAAAGATTACATCGAATCTTTAAAAGTGTGGTAAGACAGATCATCTTTTGGCTAAAAGTGATATAATCTTTGACACAGATAGGAGGGGATTTTGTATGAAAAAGTTTCTGGTACTTTTTCTTGTACTTGCTTTTGTGCTTTCTGTCGTCAGCGCTTACACGCTCACAATTCTCGAAACAACGGATCTTCACGGTCATATCTACCCGGTGGATTATTCCAACAACATGACAACTAATTACGGCTTGGCAAGAATTGCTACTCTGATCCAGAAGATCAGATCACAGCAACCAAATGTTTTGCTCTTCGATGATGGAGATCTCATTCAAGGATCGCCTCTTGAATATTACCACGCAGCGATAGACAACAGCGGGATTGATCCTATGATAGCCATCATGAATTATCTTAACTACAACGCTATGACGCTTGGAAATCATGAATTCAATTACGGACAAGATGTTCTCAGAAAGGCCATAAAGGAGGCAAACTTCCCAATAACTTCGGCAAATGTGGTGAATTCTGAGACGATGAAACCTGAATACGGCAACGGTTATGTGATATTCAACATGAAAGATGGGCCAAGGGTTGGATATATAGCACTCACAACTCAATATATACCAAACTGGGAAGAACCAAGTCATATCAAAGGGCTTGATTTTCTTGATGCGGTAAATACCGCACAAAAATACGTTGATTTACTGAAATCGATGGGTGTGGATGTGATAATAGTCGGTTACCATGGAGGACTTGAAAGAAATCCTGCAAATGGAAATCCAACGGAAGAATTGACGGGAGAAAATGAAGGATATGCCATAGCAACCCAAGTCAACGGCATATCAGCACTTTTATTGGGACATCAACATCTCTCATATGCGCTTAAAATCGGAAACCTTCCCGTTGTCATGGCTTCTTACTGGGGTAATGCTCTCGGAAAGATAACTTTAAACCTCTCAAATGAAAATGGCAAATGGGTTATCATGTCGAGCGATGCAACGCTTATTTCTGCAAAAGGTGTGACACCGGATGCCACCGTGATGGCAATAGTGCAAAGTGAAGAAAACGCAACTCAAAAATGGCTTGATCAGCCGCTTGGAGAATCACTCGGAGACTTTTACGTGTCAAATCCCATGTACACTCGTATGAGAGATAACGCGCTGATTCAATTTGTCAATACCGTTCAAATGTATTACACAGGATCTCAGATTTCATCGACTGCTCTTTTCAGTAACGATGTTCGGGGATGGAAAAAAGGACCGGTTACGATGAGAGACGTCATGGCAGTTTACATATATCCAAATACGCTTAACGTGATAGAGGTTAATGGAAAAGATATACGTGCCGCTTTGGAACAAACGGCTTCTTACTTTACATTTGAAAATGGTAAAGTTGGGGTATCCAATATGCCCGCATACAATTACGATATGTACGAGGGCATTTCTTACGTGATAGATCTCACAAAGCCTGTCGGCCAGAGAATTGTGTGGCTTGCCTACGATGGAAAACCGTTAAGCGATGATGCAACTTATGATATCGTCTTAAACAATTACAGGGCAGGTGGCGGCGGTAATTACATGATGTTCAAAGGTAAGTCGGTTGTCAAAAGTGTCATGATGGAAGTTTCGGAATTGATGGCCGATTACATCAGGTCTCAAAAGATGATATGCCCTTCTGTGGATCAAAACTGGGAAGTCATAACCCGACCATTTGAGGATCTCTTCCAAACGTACACAATTTCACAAGGGGATACATTGGAAAGTTTGGCGATCAAATTCAACACAAGCGTTCAGCAGATAATCGGTTTAAATGCACTGAAAAACAATACACTTCAAACAGGTGAAGTTATAATTGTTCCAAAATCTTAAAGTTTCGCGGTAATTTTAAGTTGAGTAGATGCCCATCGATCTGTCTGTGCAACATGCAGGACTTATCATGGGCATCTTGCCTTTTACTTTCCACTCCTTAATGTTTTCTCACTAATCTCATGATGTGTGTGAATGTAACAACAAATGTTAAGAATAGATTTAAAGTTCTTTGGCAAGTAGGTTTTTATTGAAAAGATGACCATATTGGAATTAGAATATGTGCATTCATGAAATATTTACGGATAAGTTCTAAGGCGATTCCGGTTCTTCGACCGGAATGACAGAAGGCTTAAGGATGAAGGAACTGAATATCACAAGCCTGTTCGGGGAGAGAATCGTTCACACCGTCATTCCCGACCGCCGATCAGGTCGAGGGTGACGTTAAGGATATGGTTTATCAAACTGCGGAAATCGCTCATACTGTCATTCCCGATACATCGGGAATCGCCTTTTTTGTAAGGGAGATTCCCAATCAAGTTGGGAATGACAGTGTTGTAATATTTATCGTAATCTTGATGCTTATCATGAGTCACTAATGTCTAATCTTTACTCACTGCTTTTGCCACATGTTATTGTTCATTTTCAATTTGAAATTTTATTTTTGCTTCAATATGTGCTATAATTCACATGTATCTGAGATGGAGGTTTACTGACGTCAAGGAGGCAAAAATGAAAACTCCGGAATCATCCAGAACTCATGTGATCTTCGCCGGAAGAAGGAATGCTGGAAAATCCTCTCTTTTTAACGCTTTTGTTGGATCTAAAATTGCCATAGTTTCAGATCAGCCTGGCACAACGACAGATCCCGTTTACAAATCGATGGAACTTCTGCCAATTGGCCCTGTAACTTTGATCGATACGGCAGGTCTTGATGATGAAGATCAGATCGGAAAATTAAGAGTCTCAAAGACGCTTTCAACTCTTTATAAAGCCGACATCGTTTGCGTCGTGATAGAGGCAAACGGCAATTGGAGCGATTACGAGGAAAAGTTGATCGTTGATTTGAAAAACAGAGAAGTACCATTCTTGATCGTTTTATCAAAATCAGATCTTGGCATCAACGAATCGCTTATCAAATTCATACAATCTAAAAATTATCCCTATAAGGTTGTCTGTGTAGATGATGAACAATCTATCGATGATCTGAGAAAAATGGTAGGTACGGTGGCACAAACACCCTATGAACCTCCTCTTATCGAAGATCTTGTCGATGGTGGGGATTTCGTTGTGCTTGTAGTTCCAATAGATCTCGAAGCGCCTAAGGGAAGGCTCATAACGCCTCAGGTCGAAGCCATAAGAGAATGTTTAGACGCTGAGGCAATTCCAATTGTTACCAAAGAAAGGGAATTGAGATGGACATTGGATGGGCTTAAGTCAAAGCCAAAACTTGTTGTGACGGACTCTCAAGCTGTGATGAAGGTCATGGCCGATGTGCCAGATGATATACCTCTCACGACCTTTTCAATTCTTGAGGCAAGGCATAAGGGAGATATCGCTGAACTTGTCAATGGTCTAAGGATAATTGCACACCTTGAAGATGGCGATAACGTATTGATTTCTGAAGCATGCAGCCATAGGACACTTGCTGACGATATCGCACGTGTAAAAATTCCAAGATGGCTGGAAAATTTTACAGGGAAACATTTGAATTTTGAAGTGCACTCTGGACGTGAGTATCCCGAAAATCTTCAAAAATACAAATTGATTCTTCATTGCGGAGGATGCGTTATAACAAGAAGAATGATGATCGAGCGTATAAGACAAGCAAAAGCACTTGGAATTCCAATTGTGAATTACGGTGTAATAATTTCTTACCTTCACGGGGCTATTCCAAGGGTGTTGGAACCTTTCCCTGAGGCTAAAATGGCATGGGATGATGTAAATGCGCAAAGAGTTTGATTCGTTGGGAGAAATCGAAGTCCCAGAAGATGCCTATTACGGTGCTTTTACGGCCAGAACGATTTTAAATTTTCCCCCAAAAAGGGTTGTACACAGTGTGCTTTTAAATGCTCTTGCGGATGTGAAATGGGCTTGCGCGTCCACAAATGAAGAACTTGGAGTGATATCACCCAAAATTGCCGAAGCCATAAAAAAATCTTGCGATGATATGGAAGTACTTTCAAAATGGTTCGTCGTTGATCCGCTATCTGGTGGGGCAGGAACATCTTTGAACATGAACATAAACGAGATAATAGCCAACAAGGCAACTGAAATTCTCGGTGGAAAGATCGGAGATTATCTGGTGAATCCATTGGATCATGTCAACAGATCTCAATCGACGAACGATGTTTATCCGACGGCGATAAAGGTTGGAGCGATAAAACTTCTGAGAACACTTGTAGATGAAGTTGCAAATCTTCAACAAAGTTTACAGTTGAAAGAAAAAGCTTTCGATGATGTTATAAAACTTGGAAGGACTGAAATGCAGGATGCCGTTCCTATGACACTTGGCCAGGAATTTGGTGCTTATGCGGAAGCAATAGCAAGAGATAGATGGAGACTTTACAAAGTTGAAGAAAGAATTCGCTTTGTGAATCTTGGAGGCACGGCAATTGGCACCGGCATAGATGCACCGCAGAAATTTTCTTTCATGGCCATTAGAAAACTTTCCGAACGCGTTAAAATTGGACTCGTTCGTGCCGAAAACTTAATAGAGTCGACGCAGAATACAGATGTATTTGCCGAAGTTCATGGACTTTTAAAAACTCTCGCAACAAACATCACAAAGATATCAAATGATCTGAGATTTCTGTCAAGCGGTCCTGCAGGCGGAATCGGAGAGATAACTTTAAAAACCGTTCAGGCAGGTAGTTCCATAATGGCAGGCAAAATAAATCCCGTGCTTTTGGAATATGCATCTCAATTATCCATGAAAGTGATAGCAAACGACGTAGCCATTAACATGGCGGTTTTTTCAGGAAATCTCGAATTAAACGCTTTTTTGCCTTTGATACAATATACGCTTTACGATTCCTTCGACGATCTTATCATGGCTGTAAAAGCACTTAGAAATTGTGTTGATGATCTTAAGGCGAATTCTCAAAAATGTAAAGAAAACCTTGAAAGAAGCGCCATGATGGCCACTTGTTTTGTGCCAATGCTTGGATACGAAAAAGTTGCCGAAATAGTCAAAAAATCACTCGATACAAATCGCGACGTTAAAGAATTGCTTATCGAATCTGGACTATCCAAAGATATGGTTGAAAGCGCCTTAGATCCTAAAAAAATGATCGCGCTGGGGTATATCCCTGATAAAAATCGATAAATCAATCGTTACATGTTAAGTCAACCACACCGGCCATTCCCCAGAATCTCGGAAGAAGGTATTCCAATCCTTGGGGCTTTCTTTCTTTAAGCCATAATTTTGAGTACACGTTAGAAAGAGATATGAAGTCAGAAGATCGTGCTTTGCCATTCATTAACGAGACGGTGACTTCGATCATCTGCCTTAAGAATTCAAGATCGTCCGGAAGGATGATATTTTTTGTCTCTTCAAGCGCTCTTTCAAATTCATCTTTTATCTTTTGTTTTTCATCTTTGATCTTGTACAAGGGATAAAGGTCTCCAAAAAGCGCACGCTTAAGCGTCATGGTTGAAATTTCGGAATTGCCAAAGATTTTTCTGACATTTGTTATCTTTTCGTCTTCACCGTTTAAAGCAACCCATTTTTCTTCCCATCTTCCATTGCCTTCGGCAATTTCCATAGTGGCCAAAATCAAAGGATTTAGAAATGAGAAAAGACATTCCTGACCATCGTCTCCCCACGAAGTTACCATAAAACCGGGAAGGTTTTCATCTTTGGCTGCGCCTATGAAGTTTTTAACGTTTGAGAGAGCAGTCTTGAAATCGGGATAAAATGTGTTCCAATCTGAAAGCCCTGGACATGCAATTTGAGAGGCTTTTCTCTTTCCAAAAGAATTTATCTTGTCTTTGAAAAATGTTTTTTTGTTTGGCGAATAATCCCAGTTTGCAATATCCACTTCATCCCAGATCTTGCTTTTCAAAACTTCCTGCCATTTTTCACTTTCGGCCTTGCTTAGATACATCCCCGTCAGCATGTCTCCCCACATCATAGGCATCTTACCATGGGATTTTACAATCTTTATCATGCGATCGTAGTGAGACTCGTACAATTTATGGCCCTCGAATTCCCACTTTTTGTTCAAACTCTTTCCACGTCCCAAAGCCCACGTTTCATCTCCGCCTATATGTATATACTTCGATGGGAAAAATTCAACGACCTCTTCAAGTAATTTTATCGCAAAATCAGATGCCGCTTTGTTTGAAAGATCAAGACATCCTTCGGAAGGCCTATGCCATTCGCTGAATTCGTGATATTTTGGAAGAGAAAGTATGTGTTCCATATGGCCGGTTAATTCTAAAGATGGGAAGACCTCTATGCCCAAAGATTTACCGTAATCCATGATTTCTTCCATTTCATCTGTCGTCAGCCTTCCCCTGCGCTTTCCTATCTCCGGATCTATCTTCCATGGGAAAAGGTCCTCAAAATATATGGCAAAGTAATTGTACTTGATCAAAAACAACCATCTCAGCAATGATTTAAAGGTGTTGAGATTCGGCACTCCTCCGCGTGCTATATCTAAATGGTATCCTCTGAATTTGAATTTGAAAGATTCTTCCACCTCAATTTCGGGAAGCACATCCTCGAACTGACGCACGATCTGGATCAAAGTGGCGTAAGATGTGAATTCGTCTCCCCAAATCTGGGCTTTACCATCGGTTATTTTAACACCATTTCCGGGTCTGTCGATCTTTTCAATTCTCCATTTTCCGCTTTTTATTTCGAATTCTCGTTTCAAAAATGCCGGTAGATTTGAAAATCCATCGAAGGAATAACGTTTCTTACCAACTTTCATCATTTTAGGTTCGGGAACTATCATCATCCTTATCACATCCTAAACGTAATCCAGACCGTAGTCTGGAAGCGGTATTTGCAAAGATTTAGAGGTTTCATACTCTGTCGATCCAAAGACGTATTTGGTCATCTCGCCTAAATCATCAAGGGCTTTAATCTCATAGGGCAATTCTTCAAGGTAAGGCTTTAGATGGTTTAGAAACATTTTAGAATCCAAAATTTTTACAGTCCCTATGAATCTTCTTCTTATACTTTTTTCAGACTTGAATATCTCGTTCAAGGTACAATCGGCAACAGTTGTGTGAATTACCATAGGCTCCATCTGATTTGCTACTGCTCTCACAAGGTTTGAAACATCGATTTGACATCCTCCATGTTCAACACAGTGATATCTATTATCGCTGTCTTTTTCCACCACTCCTTCCGTTATAACCACGTAGGCCTTATCAGAGACAAATATTTTAGCCGGCATGTTGTCTGCCTTGGAAGTCTCGACCATCGTCTTGAAAGTTTTCCTATCCCTTACAAACCTGACCGGATCTTTTGCGTGGAAGATCATCAAATTATCGAGGTCATCAAGGGTAGCCTCATGATATTCGACGTTTGAATTTTCTCCATCGACAAAATGTGCGTGATAAATTCCGGCATCTACGGCTCCGAATTTTCTGTATACGGAATTGTCTCCCGAGATCAACATGAGCGAGGCACCTTTTTCTTTTGAAATCTTTCCCGCTTCATTCATCAAAGTTGTTGAATATCCTCTGCCACGGTATTGCTCGTCCGTACAAACGGAACCGACAAGTGATGTTTTTATTCTCGCAGAAAAGATCTGCACATCTTTGAACAAAAGGCCAAAGATAGAGACTATCTTTCCATCTTCTTCGATGCACAAGACATTTTGTGCATTTTCGGGTGAAAAAAGTGCAGGATAATCTTTGCCCATATCTCCACCGTCTTTTCGGAATACCCTGTTTGCAAGGTTGATAGCCTCCGGTATCCTGTTTTCTGGCAATTTTAGAATTTTCAAGAAAAAATCTCCTTTCTTTATTTTAAATGTACATTTAGCGCTATAAGTTCGCCAGCACTCAGACCACCTGCATAGCCAAATTCACTGTATCCACAATAAGGATTTGAATCAGACGGCCATCCGGTAAATCTACTTTCAGACCATTCGCCAAACATGGTTCTATTTGTCAAAGGAACAAAAGGCGTATCCATCAAAAATATACGCTCTATCGTGTATATAGACTGTTTTTGCAGATTGATGTCGCTTGTCTGAGAATAGACATCAAGGGCAGATGTTATAAGTGGATTTGTGTATCGGCCATAATCCGAAATGGCCATTTGTCCGATTGGTGCAGAAAAGAAGGGATTGAATTCACCGTAATAGAAATAGTAAGGAGTTGGTCCAAAGCCTGTGCCCCAACACACGGCCATTTCATAAGTTCCGCTCATTACAGAGGACATATACGTATTTCCGGCTTCTTGATCTATAACCGTGCTAAGGCCTATCGCTTTGAGATTTTCAGATATTATCTGGGCCATCGTTATGAAATCTGTTGCGCCTGCCGGAACGAGTATTTTGAACGTCGGAAAAGGTTTACCCGACAAATCGCAAAGTTGGCCTTGAGTATTTTTTTTGAACCCAGCCGATTCCAAAAGTTTTTGAGCGGTTGCGGGATCGTAGGTAAATGAATTCAAAAGATCTTTAAGCGTAGGATCCAACCACTCATCTAATTGGGTCGGAACTATACCAAGTTGATTTGCAACGCCTCCAACGTTGTAATAAGCCTTTTCTTCAAGCGAATTTTTGTCTATGGAGAGTGCGATCGCTTTTCTGAAGGTCGGATTGTCAAATGGATATTTTAACGTATTGAAAAGTAAAACATTTGTATCGTAAACAGGCCACCAGTATTTGTTTAAAGATGGGTTTTTATCTGCCCATGCTTTTTGAATGTTCGGAAGAAATGCACCTACCATATCTGCTTTATCGCTAAGCAGCATTTCAAAAGCCGTGGTGTTGGATAAAACGGCTGTGTAAGAGATTTTATCTATGTAAGGTTTGTCTTTCATCCAATAATTAGGATTTTTGGTAAGAGTTAGAGTGTTGTTCGGTATGTTGATGCTTTCAATTTCAAATGGCCCAGTTCCAACTGGATTTGGATTTGTCCATGTCGATGGATCTTCAACATCAGACCATATATGCGCCGGAATTATAGATTGTTCGACGATGTAAAAGAACACAGGCGTATTTTGCTTTAAAAATGTAAAAACAACTCTGTTATCTCCACTTGCTTCAACACTTTGAAGGCTTGACAACGGTGACCATATGCCACTTTGATCGAGTACCGGATTTTCTTTAAGATAGTTGAAGGTAAAAGCCACATCTTTTGCCGTAAAAGGCGTTCCATCTGACCATTTCACGCCATTTCTTGTCGTAATGATAAGTTTGAGATCGTTATCTTCCCATTTGTAAGAGGTACCAAGTATTGGTACTATGTCACCGTTTAAAATGTTAACGGAAAACAACGTTTCGTATATCACAGGTAATATGCTAACTGCGGATGGACTGAACGGATTGAAATTTGGAACCAAATTACCTCCAATGGCGTTAACCACTCTTAGCGTTCCTCCATATTTTATGTTCTCACCAAATACCGATATTCCTAACAGAAGAAGAACTATCACAGAAAACACCAAAACTTTTTTCATACCATTCCCCTCCTCAACACCTATTTTTAAATCCACAAATTTTCTGCAAAAGCGTGAAACATCTCAGGAATCAAAACCTTGAAACCCTCTGCATACTTGCAGCCTATCTTTTCTCCGTAAAATTTTCCTTTGATGTCAAAGTATTCTCTGTAAAGTTTAAAAGTTTCAGGACTAACCTGACTTTTGTGCTCAAAAATCGCCTGAAATTTTTTCTCCCAAAAATCATCGACACACACGAATTGATTTGGAAAGGCTGTAAAGAAAAATGCCATTGCCCTGAGTGCATATGGTTCATAATCTTTATCTACCGCTTTGACGATCGAATTATTGTAAAACAAAGCTGCTTGCGCTGTTGCGATGCCTGTTGAAATGTGATCTGGATGAAATTCATAAGGTAAAAAAGGATCAACGGTCATGATGAGATCCGGTTTTAATTTTCTTATCACTTTTATTATCTCACTTTTGAGGTCAGATACGGAATACTCTCCGGCATCCGGATGATCAAGCCAGATTAAATCTTTAACGCCAAGCATCTTTGCAGCTTTGATTTCCTCATTTTTTCTAATTTTGGCCGTTTCCATCCTGCTTTTTCCGTTTATTCCTGCACTTCCGTCTGTTACAAACAGGTATGTAACCTTTTTCCCTAAAGAGGTTAATTTTGCAATGGTTGCACCTGACGATATATCTCCGTCATCCGGATGAGGTTGAACGCATAACACATTTTCACACTCTTCTATTTTTGGAAGTTGAAGTATCTTTTTAATCTCATTTATGTATTCTTCCATGGATGTCCTCCTTTTCAAATTTAATGGCCATAAGTAAGACACCAATTTCGTGTACATCCGTCGTCTATTCCTATAGATTTAAGCATTTAAATTGCCACTTCTATCTCAAAATCTTTCTCTAACAGATCATAATTACCCCTTATACTAAATCTCTTTTAAAAGTGAAATGAACATTTGTGTTCGGCGCAGGGCATGATGCCTCGAGGTGGCCTTCGCAGCGCAGCGAGGACAGACACCGAAAGGCGAATGCCGGAGCCAACGATATTTCATATTTAAAGTTGATCAAGTATATGTAAAA
>Ga0080003_1000897_pt1 | contig 17501 bp, 16 predicted proteins | sample JossMetagenome_FD_69206 | JGI IMG/M metagenome (GOLD analysis project Ga0080003, IMG submission 69206) | Hot spring microbial communities from Joseph's Coat, Yellowstone National Park, USA - JC2_E (SPADES assembly) (version 2) | ecosystem: Environmental > Aquatic > Thermal springs > Hot (42-90C)...
ATAACGTTTTTATGCCTTTTGTGGCTTCATTTTATAGATAGTAGGCTTGGAGCTCTTTATCTAATTGGTCTTGTTGGAATAGCTGGGTTTTTGGTCTATGAACACAAGCTCATAAAACCAAGCGACCTATCAAAGCTAAACAAAGCATTTTTTACAGTGAATGGTTATATAAGCATAGTTTTTATGCTTTTAATAATGCTATCTTTATGGATTTCATAAAAGCTGAGATACTAAAGGTTGCAAAGCTAAGTTTTAAAGAGGGCTTGGTGAATTCTTTTGCTGGGAACATAAGCTATTCGTATAAAAATTATATGTATATTACCAAAAGAGGCTCTTTTTTTGGAGATCTCACAGAAAAAGATATAATAAAAATAGATCTAAAAAAAGATAAAATATCAGAAAAAGCTTCTTCTGAAGCCTCAGTTCACAAAGCCATATATCTAAACACAGGTAAAAAGGCTATACTTCATACTCATCCAAAGTATACTGTCCTTGCATCGTTTTTATACGATAAGATTGTACCGATAGACTCCGAAGGAAAGCTTATATTTGGACAAGCCAAGGTGTTGGATGTAGACCCACCATCCGCATCAAAAGCCTTAGAAGAAGCCCTTTGTTTGGCTCTAAAAGAATACAATATAGCGATAGTCAAAACCCATGGTGTTTTTGCAGCTTCAGAAAGTCTTATGAAAGCTTACGCTTATACCGGGGCTTTGGAGCATTCTTGTTTTATGCTTTTAAAAGCCAAAAGCGTGCTAAAATAACTAATATGGATGAAATAAGTAAATTTTTAGATGTGGCAAAAAACGCAAGTCTAATAGGTGGGGAAGTATTAAAAGAGTACTTTGGTAGTGTTAAAGTATCAGATATAGAGGAAAAAGCTGAAAAAGATGTTGTTAGTTTTGTAGATAAAACCTCTGAGGCTAAGATAGTAGATTATATAAGCTCAATATTTAAAGACCATCAGATAGTTGGCGAAGAAGGAGCTTCTATAAACAATAGTCCTTACAAGTGGTATATAGATCCCCTTGATGGTACAAAAAATTATCTTATGGGTTTTCCCATATTTGCATGTTCAGTAGGGCTTGCTTATGAAGATGAGCCTATGGCTGGAGCTGTTTATTTGCCTTATTTTGATAAACTTTACTTTGCAGCCAAAGGTTTGGGGGCTTTTAAGAACGGAAAACCTATAAAAGTTAGCAATAGACATATACTAAAGCACTGCAACGTATGCTATGGGTTTCCGTCTCGGTCTAAAAGGGATTTAAATAGTTATCTTCAAGCTTCGAAAGAGCTTTTTATAGAAGTGGCATCTATGAGGCGTCCTGGTGCTGCGGCAGTTGATATATGCTTTTTGGCAGAGGGTATATTTGATGGGCTTATGGAGTTTGAGCTTCATCCGTGGGATATATCGGGAGCTTTGGCGGTGCTTTTAGAAGCTGGTGGGACTTATTCTTTAACCAACGGCCTCAAAAGTTCTACAGACATAGTGGCTTCAAACGGTTTAATACACGATTGGATGCTAAGCGTAGTGCAAAAAAACGTGGGGGTTAGTTATGAAGTATTTGATAAGCGTTGATTTTTCAGATATCACAAACTTGGTGGTAAGAAGTGCAAAGCTAATGGCTATGAAGCTAAATGCCCAGTTAGAGCTTCTTCATGTTATAGCTCCTTTTACATACCTTCCATACCCAGAAGGGCTTTCTATAGATATGGTGGATATGGATATTATTCAAAAAGCCGAAGAAAACGCAAAAAATTTGGCTTTGGAAAAACTAAGCGCCTTAGCAGAGTATTTAGATCCGGTGAAAACCACTTACAAAGTACTAATAGATACGCCTTTTTCTGAGGTCATCTCTAAAGAAGCCGAAGATAACCACATGGACGGTATATTTTTGGGAGGGCATAGTAAGAATCTTATAGAAAAGATATTTGTGGGAAGTACTACTGAAGATGTGGTAAAAAACGCCAAAGTAAGCACCATTGTGATAAAAGCCAAAGAGATAGAAAAACTTGAGCATATTCTTATAGCTTATGATTTTACAAGCATTTGCGATAAAATGATAGATTTTGTATTTGATGCTTTTAAAAGCCTAAAACCAAAGATTACTTTGATACATATAGATAAAGGTATAAACGTAGAGCTAACAAAAGACGTATCCCAAACCTTAGAACAAAGTGTTACAGATGCCAAACTTCAAAAACTAAACGCTATAAAAGATAGGTTTTCAAGTATATATGATTTTTCTTATCATATATTGGACGAAAAAGATGTAGCCTCTGCTATAGAGGCATTTGCTGTCAAAACAGAACCAGATATTGTTTTCATAGCCTCCAAAAGACCAAAGCTGCTTGAAAGAGTCTTTGGTAGCATAGATACTGTTAAGATCCTAAAAACCACACAGTATCCTCTTTACGTATTTAAGGTAGAGGTTTGAAATGTTTAAAAAACTTTTGACTGGTATTTTGTTAGGAGCTGGTGTAAGTTTAGCCAACCCTTATTTTGATTATTCTATGTGTCATTATTACATAGACAACCCTCAAAAGGCTTATCCTTATTGCTCAAAAGCCATACAAGAGCTTCCTGCTCCAAGCGTTTTTGAAGATGTGATAAGTATGTACGTAAGAGCCCATTATTTGGATGGGGCCATATATGTGGCAAAGATCTACAAAGATAGGTATCCAAACCTCAAAAGACCTTACATAGACTTATACACCCTTTATACTATGAAACAAGATCATAAAGCTGCCAAACAAATATTAGAAGAAGCCTTAAAAAAATTTCCAGAAGATAGCTTCTTTGCTCTAAACCTTATAACCACTTATATTCATGATGATAATATAAAAAAGGCTAAAGAGCTTCTTAACAAGTTTTTGGCTTTTAAGAATGAAAAAGAAAAAGATATATTTTACTACATAAGAGCTAGGATAGAATTGGCTCAGCAAAACAAAGAGAAAGCTATAGAAGATCTCAAAAAAGCCATAGACTTAAAACCAAATTTTGATGAAGCTATAGATACACTTGCAGATATATACGAAAAAGAAGGTGAGTACACCAAAGAACAAGAGCTTTATGAAAGTATTCTCAAAAAAGATCCTACAAATGTGATGGTTTTGGAAAAGCTTGGCAATTTGTTTTCCAGATTGGGCCTTAGTTATAAGGCTTCAGATGTATACAAAAAGCTCACAGAGTTAAGCCAAAACAACCCCAATTACAGATACCAATACGCTATTTCGTTGCTTCAAAGCATGAGATACAAAAGAGCCATATCTGTTTTAGAACCACTTTACAAAGAAAATCCCAAAAACAAAGCTATAGGCTATCTTTATGGTCTTGCCTTGGAAGCGGCCCACAAACCAAATGAAGCCTTATCTGTTTACAAAAGCCTTTTACAAATAGATAAACAAAACCCAAAACTATACGAAAGGATAGCAAGTATTTTGATAGACGAAGGAAAATACAACGAAGCCATGCCTTATATAGAAAAAGGCCTAAAGCTAAACCCTCTTAGCTCAAAACTTTACATATTCAAAGCCATAATAACTGCCAGCCATAAACACTACATAAGGGCAAAACTTTACGCAGATCAATCTATAAAGCTAAACCCCCACGATTATAGAAGTTATTTTATAAGGGCTATGATAGAAGATAAGCTTCATCAAATTGATAAAGAAATAGAAGATCTAAAAAAAGCCGTAGCTTTAAAACCAGACGATGCGGATATGCTAAACTATCTTGGCTATACCATGCTTCTTTACAACAAAGATGTACCAAAAGCCATGGAGTATATAAAAAAGGCCGTTAGTTTATCTCCAAAAAACCCCTCTTACCTTGATAGTTTAGCTTATGGTTATTTTCTTTTAAAAGATTACAAAAAAGCCCTCAGTTATGCAGAAGAAGCTTATAAGCTAAATCAAAAGGATTCTGTTATAATGCAACATCTTGGAATGATTAAACTTATGTTAGGTGATAAAAAAGATGCCAAGGAGCTTTTGTTAAAAGCGCTAAAACTGGTAGACAAAAACGGTGAAGAAGAACCAGGTCAAAAGAAAAGGATATTAGAGTTTTTAAAAGAGATAAAATAGCCTATGAGAATAGAGGATTTGACCAATTTTCTAAAAGGTTCAAATCAAGAAAAGGTTATCAAAACTATAAAAGAAGACACTCCATCTTTTGAAGATACGTTGAAAGAAAGCACGGCTAAAGAAAGTGCCTCAAATACTCTACCTTTTACAAAAGACAATTTTATGTCGGATAACTCTTCTTTGGTAGAGATGTTTAAATTCTTTGATATGGTAAATGCCCTAAACCAAGATCCACCAACGCCAAATAACACCAACAATCCCAGTGACCCCAATCCAAGCAGTCTTTTAAGCCTCATGTCACCGGCAGATAAAAGCGAATTAAAATATTCTTTTGATACCCTACCAAAAGACTTGAAAAATAAGATAGAAGAGTCAGTGGACCAAGCTTCAAAGACGTACAACGTCCCCAAAGAATTGATATACGCCATTATAGACCAAGAGTCCTCTTTTAACCCTTATTCGGTAAACCACAATAAAGACGGCACCACTGATAGGGGACTTATGCAGGTAAACTACGAACACAATTTAGATCTTATGAAAAAGTTTAATATCACTGATAAAAATCAGCTTTTTGATCCAAAAACAAACATAGAAATAGGCACAGATATATTATCAAGAGCCTTTCAAGAGTACGGAAATTGGCCTACCGCCATAAAAGCCTACAACGGTATAAATGCAAACAACTGGGATTATGTAAAATCTGTTATATCAAAAATCAATCAATTTAAAAACGCCACATAAACAACGATAAAGTACAAACAGAATGCTGAATACGCTCAGCATCCTAAAATAGCCTGAAAATAGGTTTAACTATTTACTGTGGACAAATCTCTCTTGTCTCTGTTTTTACAAGTTGACCGTTTTGGTAGTATTTTGTAATAACAGTTTGACAGCCGTTTTGTGCTTGGCCTTGTGGTATAGCTTGAACAGCTTGATTGCCGTTGGAATATTGTACTGGTTGATTTTGTGTAGCTGCTTGCTGAGCGGCTTCGCTTGCTATTTGCCCCAATGTACCAGCTAATATAGCGCCCATAATACCACCTATAACACCCCCGCGCCATCTGTTGCTATTGTCTAACATTGTACCAGCAGTGGCACCTAAAATACCGCCAACAGCCGCTCCTTGTTGTCCTGATGGTGAAAGGGTGTATTGTCCAGTTTGGGCGCAGGAAAAAAGCATAGCCGAAGTACCAAGCAATCCTATCATTTTCAAAACTTTTTTGTTTCTAATATACATTTTAACCTCCTTTCGTACGTAAATTCTAACATTAAATATTATAATATTTATAAAATAAATTTTTATGATATAACAATATCCACGGGGCTTTGCCCGTGGAGCTTAAGCAATTTACTTATGTTCCATCTTTTTTATGGGTTTATGCCACATTTTTTTATGAACCGTGGCATACTTGTGTGGTCTGCAAGCTCTTAGTTCTTTCCAGTTTTGAGCTCTTTCTACGCAAGCTTTGTGCTTTTGTAAAAAGTCCATTCTTTTGTCAATCATGTGGAGAATACGAGCCTTTACATGCTCAAATTTCTCCTGAGATTTGGTTTCATGTGTTGCGGCAGGCTTTGCTGGTTGTGCTAACACAACTCCAGATAAAAGTGCAACTCCTAATACTGCTTTTGCAAGAGTTTTCATTTCAATACCTCCTTAAGGTTGATGTTATCAATATAAAACCAAAATGATGAATATTTGATGAAAAGTATGTAGTGTATTTTTTTGTAAAATTGTTTATAATAAAACTATGGAAGATATAAAAAATGTGGTCAAAAATGTGGTCAAGGATGGTTTTGAGTTTGAAATATATGTGAGTGAAGCAAGCAAATCAAAGATTGACATAGAAGATAAGGCTTTAGACCGAGTGGAGGCTTCAAAAGAACAAGGAGTGGGTATAAGGCTTATAAAAGGCTCTAAGGTGGGCTTTTCATACACCACAAAGCTTACAAAAGATGATGTAGAGCGTTGCACGAAGATGGCTATGGATATAGCCCTTTCTCAGGATACCGAAGACGATATCACAGATTTTATTTTAAAAGAACCCAAAGAAAACAAAAACCATATAGAGCTTTACGATAAGACTGGTCTTACCAAATCAAAAGAAGAAAAGATATTAAAACTCATTAAGATGGAAGACGATATAAAAGCTTACGATCCTCGTATAAACTTGGTAAGAGATCTTTCTTACACAGAATCCACATACACTTATCTTATGGAAAACTCCTATGGAGTGAAGGTAGAAGAGACTATGAGCGGATTTTTTGTTATGGGTTGTGCCATAGCAAAGGATAAAGAGGATACATCTTCTGGTTGTTCTTACATGGGTAGTAGATTTTTGGAGGATATTGATTTTGAAACCCTTTCTAAAGAAATCGCTATAAATACGGTAAGTCTTCTCAATCCTAAAAGCTTTGAAACCAAATCTTTGCCGGTGGTGTTTTCCCAAGACAGTATGGTTTCTCTGTTGAGGACATTTTCAAGTATATTCTTAGGCGATGCTCTTATAAAAAATAGAACGATGTTGAAAGATAGACTAAATGAGCAAATAGCTAGCCAAGAGGTGAATATAATAGACGACGGTACCATTGATAGAGCCCTTGGGAGTTCTCGTTTTGATGCAGATGGCAACCCCACCCAAAAAAATGTAGTTTTGGAAAACGGGGTTTTTAAAAGCTTTTTACACAATATATACACCGCTAAAAAATCAAACCAACAACCCACAGCCAACAGCGTAAGAGCTGGTTATAGATCTGTACCTCAAACTGGAATTCACAACTTTTATTTGGTACCTAAAAACAATTCTTTAGAAACACTTCTTGGTGCTTATGAGGATTGTGTTTATATAACAGAGCTCATGGGGCTTCATATGGCAGACCCTATATCTGGGAACTTCTCTTTGGGAGCTTCTGGAATAGTTTATAAAAACGGTAAACCCTCTTATCCTATCAGAGCTGTGACTGTAGCTTCAAACTTTTTAGAGCTTTTAAAAAAGGTAAAACTCATAGGAAACGACTTTAGATTTTTTGGACATGTGGGTTCTCCTTCGGTATTGGTGGAAGAAATAACTATCGGGGGTATGTGATGAATATTTTTACAGCACTTTTTGCAATGTTTTGCGCTATATTTTTTATCGTGGGGAGTTTTTATATAGCATCTGATTATTATTACTACTCAAAAGAAGAGCGAATATCAAAAGATATGGCAATGGCTCTTTATAGTGTTAAAACAAACTCAAATCAGATAGTGCTTCCTTACGGTGAGGATATGGTGGTGGTGATAAAAACCCCAAACCGGGTTATAAAATCCACAAACCTTATAAACCATCCCATAGACCAAAATCTCTTCCATGGAACTACCCAAAAAATAGGCAACGATACGTTGATAGTAGGTGTAAAGATAAGCAGTTTTGGGGAGATCATGACGGAACTTTTCAAAACGCCTATAGCCCTTGGTATGTTTTTTATAGGACTTGCCATAGCCACTTGGATAGTGTGGAGTCTTAGAAAAACTTTTGTGGATTATTTGGATGAAGAGCTTATAGAAAGACTTAAAGCTTTGAGACTTACCATAGCCACAGCTAAAATCATACCCCAAGAGAGCTCAGAAGAGGCAAAACGTATAATAGATATAATATTAAGTTATGCTAAGGAGCGTTCTAAGGAGAAAAAATCATGAAAATCTTGGTATCTTCCTTTGATAAGCTTCTTTTGGAAAAGCTTCAGCATCTTCTTGCAGGGGAAAATGTAATCTTTGTAAAAAACGGAGAGGAGGCTATAAAAACAGCCCCAAAGGATATAGATATCGTTGTTTATGACGCTGTTTCTGGGCTTGTATCTGAAAATGATTTAAACGCTTTATTTGAAAAAGCCTACAAAAACTCCAAATACATAGTCCTTATGGATGATCTTTTTCCCATAGACCCAGATAACCTAAAAATGAAAAACAAAGTGGTTATATCAAGAGATAGAGAGCTCTCGGTCTTGCCTGAGCTTTTAAGAAAATATAAAGAACTATTGTCCTCGCCACCTCCATCACCAAGTCCAAAACCTACACCGTCTTCTATATCATCTGAACATACTGGCCTTGAAATAGCCATAATATCAAAAGACGAAGAGCTTTTAAAAAATATACAAGAGGCTCTTAGTGGTGTTGCCAATCTTAAAGTATTTTCCCCGGACAATATAAACAAAGATGATGTACTTAAAACAGATATTATAATCTACGATACCACAGAGGGAGTTTCAGCGGCAAGAGCCCTTATAAGCATGTATCAAAATACCGATATACCAGTTATCATCATATTGGATGATATGTTCCCCATAGATATAAGCCGTATTCCCATATCTAAAAAGATAGGTATTATAAAAACTGAAATAAAAAACTCTTTAAAAACTATCGTCATGAAGCTAATATCGGATTACAATATTAAACCGAAAGAGAAAAAAAGTTTTGATAAAATATCGGAGGTTTTAGCGATGGACTCTTCCAAAAATCATTTGAAAGATATAATAGTAGATGTGCTTAAAGAAGAAATCAGATCTACCGTTAGAGAATCGTTGTCTGGTATCAATTTTAAAGAACTTGCAAAAGATGCTATACAATCTCAAATTGCTACGGAGGATATAAAATCTTTGATGCTAAACAGCGTAAATGAAATTGTCAACAATATGAGAAATGAGATTATGAGTATAGCCACCAAAGAGATAGAAACCGCCATCAAAGAAGAAGATATAAGGACTATTATTAGAGAGATCACCACATCTATATTAAAAGAACGTATAGATAACCTTCTAACCTAATTTCATATGAAAAAACTTATTTTAACAGAAAAACCATCGGTGGCAAAAGATATCGCATCTGCTCTTGGAGCTAAAAGTTCCCAGGCAAAAAAAGGGTATTTTGAAATAGATGATACCTATATTACTTGGGCTTTGGGTCATTTGGTGGAAATAGATGACGAGATAGCCCCAAGAAAATGGACATTGGACAATCTACCTATATTGCCAGAAACTTTCAAATATAAGGTTATAGAAAGGGCTGCTGAACAGTTTAAAGTGATTTCTAAGCTTTTAAAAGAATCAAAAGAGGTAATAATAGCCACAGACGCTGGAAGAGAAGGTGAGCTTATAGCCAGGCTCATACTCATGCTAAATCACTACAAGGGCAATGTCAAAAGATTTTGGACTTCCGACGCCCTCACAAAAGAAGTGATTTTAAGAGAACTAAACAATCTAAAGGATGCTTCGGAGTTTGATAGCCTGTACTACTCTGCTTTGGCAAGGTCCCATGCAGACTGGATAGTGGGTATAAATCTAACAAGACTTGTGACGGTAAAAGCTGGCTCTGGGGTTTGGTCTGTGGGTAGGGTTCAAACGCCCACCCTAAAGCTTATTGTGGACAGATACAATGAGCATAAAAACTTTGTTCCAAAAGAATACTATATAATAAAAGCCACATTTGGTAAAGATAGTTTAAACTACGATGGACTTTTACTTCTTACCAAAGAACAAGAGCGTTATTATAAAACCCTAAAAGATGCTATAGAAGAGGATGAAGAGTCTGATGGTGCCAAAACCCCCAGCGGGTCTTACTTTACACCGCTTTTGAAAGAATCAAAAGAAAAAATAATGCAGCTCCTAAAAGACACAAAAACTGCCACTGTGAAAGATGTAAAGATAACAAAAAGAAAGGAAAACCCGCCTTTACTTCATTCTTTGACATCGCTTCAGCGAGAGGCCAACAGGATATACGGATATTCTTCCCAAAGGACCCTAAACATAGCCCAAAGACTTTATGAGGCTTACAAATGCCTATCTTATCCAAGGACAGATTCCAATTATCTTGGAGAGGACGAAGAGACCAAAAAACTCGTTAAAAAACTCCTAAAAACGCTAACAGACAAAGATATGTATAGTTTTTTACAAAAAAATGTGGACAAGGTGGGCAAAAGGGTCTTTGATAGCTCAAAGCTCACCGATCACCATGCTTTGATGCCTTTTGCCAAGCTCCCAGAAGGAGCTTCTGTTGAAGAAAGGAACGTGTACAACCTTGTTTTAAGGCGTTTTATAGGGGCTTTTATGGAACCTTATGAATACGCTATTATAACTATAAAAACCCAGATGTTGGGAGAAGACAAAACCCCTTTCAACTTTTTATCAAACATAAAGATAGAAACTCTAACCAAAGAAGCCTATCAAAAAACCTATCTTTCTTTGTATAAAGATTATAAAGAAGACGATATTGATCATAATCATTTTAAAAGCCTAAAACCAGAAGATATCGTGAAAAAACTTTCATTAGAAGATATCCAAAAATTCACAAATCCGCCTCCTTTATATACAGAAGGTACGCTTTTGAGGATTATGGAAAAACTTGGACTTGGTACACCAGCTACAAGAGCCTCTATAATAGAAACGCTTTTAGAAAGAAAATATATATCACGGATAGATAGATCCCTTTTGCCCACCTTAAAAGGCGAGGAACTCATAAAGTCTTTGAAAAACAGCGATGTATCAAAACCAGAGATGACCACCAATTGGGAATCAGAGCTTGAAAGGATATACAAAGAAAGAAAGTCAAAAGAAGGTTATATAAGGTTTATGGAAAATATCAAAAACTTTGTATTTGATGACATAGACCGTCTTAAGTTTGTACAGATGAAAAAAGTCCCTATGGCCACCAAAAAGATGATAGAGTTTGCAAGATCTTTAGCCAAATCAAAAAATATAAAACCCCCTCATTCCACAGACTATGAGACTATAAAAGCCTTTATAGAAGAGCATAGACCCAAAGATACGGAAAATAATACTAAAGAAGAAAATACCACAAAAAGCCCCACCGAAAAGCAGATATCCTTTGCAAAAGCTTTAGCCGAAAAGCTAAATCAAGAGATACCGCAAGAGGCTTTTGTCTCTACAAAGACGATGTCTGATTGGATAAAAGATGCCATGAAAAAAACAAATTATAAGCCTCGTATAAGGAGAAGAAAATGAAAGATCTCCAGGAGTTAAAAACCAAGATAGAGCAACTTAAAATCCTATACAAACAAGGAAGAACAGATATAGAAAAAGAACTTAGGGCTTTTCAAAAAGAACTAAAATCAATATCAAAAGAGTATTGTAAAAACTTAAGCCCTTGGGATAGGGTGAACATAGCAAGGCACAACGAAAGACCCCAAACCCTTGATTATATAAAAGCCCTTTTTAAGGATTTTGTGGAGCTTCACGGGGATAGATGTTTCGCAGATGACCCAGCTATTATATCTGGATTTGGCAAGTTTTACAACCAAAGCGTGTGTATCATAGGACATCAGAAAGGCAAAGACACAAAAGACAAGATATATAGAAATTTTGGTATGGCTAACCCAGAGGGTTATAGAAAAGCCCAAAGGTTGATGAAATTGGCTGAAAAGTTTCAGATACCTCTAATAACGCTTGTGGACACTGCCGGGGCATACCCAGGTATTGGAGCTGAAGAAAGAGGCCAAGCTCAAGCTATAGCTACAAGTATAGAGCTTATGGGAAGCCTAAAAACCCATATCATAACAATCATAATAGGAGAAGGGGGTTCTGGTGGAGCTTTAGGGCTGGCGGTGGCAGATAAGATACTCATGCTTGAAAACGCCTGGTATTCTGTAATATCACCAGAGGGTTGTGCAGCCATACTCTACAAAGACCAATCAAAGGTCCAAGAGGCTACAAAATCCCTCAAAATAACTGCCCAAGACCTTCATGAACTAGGTGTTATAGATTGTATAATACCAGAGCCTTACTGCGGGGCTCATATGTCCCATAGACTTACCTTTTACAATGTGAAATTTTTCTTACGAAAAGCCCTAAACGAAGTATTGAAATACAGTATAGACCAAATAGTTCAAAAAAGACACGAGCGCTACCTCAATATAGGCTTTTACGAAAACGCTTAATTATTAGTCTCTATGCCACTTTACCCTTAGAAAATGAGTCCCTTCTTGGTAGTGTAGTTCTAACTTGCCTTTATAAGCATTGTGTACAGCTTCTCCTATGCGTCTTGCTATATGTTCGTAAGTGGTTTTGATTGTTATGTTGTCGTCGTTTTCTTCTATTAGAGCTATTCTTTCTAAGGGTCTTAGGTTTTTCTCTTTTTCTTCTTCATTTTTTATAAGGTTTATTATCTCTTCTTTATGAGTTTTTAGGAAATTTCCGCTTAATTCTACTATACCACCGTAATACTTATCTTGAATTCTTCTACAGGCTGGGCATATTATCTTCTTAGCATTTTTTGGAGCTTCTTCCCATCTAAATGCCCCATCTCGAAAGACAACACCAAATACTTCGCACACAGATGGCTCTTCGGGTTTTGCTTTGTTAAAGTAAGGATCGTGGATGTACTCTTCTATCATCCTGTCTTTCCTGTTGTTCATACTGTATCCCTCCTTTTAAATATCATCTTTCTTCTCTAGCTACACCACGTTTTGAGCTTTTAATAAAATCCACAAACATAAGAGCGTATTTGTTGTCTTTGTATAAAGAAAGCACTTCTTCGATAGCATCTTTTTTTAGCTTTTGGCTTCTAAAAATTATCTTGTAAACATGTCTTATAATCTCTATATCCTCTTTGGAAAAACCTCTTCTTTCTAAACCTATCGTGTTTATGCCAAAAAGCTTAGCATGAGGTCCTGCCGCTTTTACAAAGGGTGGTATATCCAAAGATACGCCGCTGAGCCCACCCACCATAGCGTAAGCCCCTATTTTTGTATGTTGATGAGCTGCCGATAACCCCCCCACAAAAGCGTATTCGCCTACTTCTACATGCCCTCCCAACGTGGCGCAGTTTGCCATTACAACGCCGTCTTTTACGATACAGTCGTGTGCTACATGAGAGTAAGCCATCAAAAGCACATTTAAGCCTATCGTGGTTTTTTTCTTATCAAAGGTGGTACCTTTATGGATGGTGACGTATTCTCTTATGATGGTGTTTTCTCCTATCTCTACCGTGGAGTTTTCGCCGCTGTCTTTTAAATGCTGTGGGTCTTCACCTATGATGGCTCCGTCGTAAATCTTTACGTTGTCTTTTATGGTGGTGCCTTTTCTTAGGAGCACCTTGTTTTTGATCTTTACATTGTTTCCTATCTTTACATCATCTTCTATGATGCAAAATTCCCCTATTTCTACGTTATAGCCTATCTGAGCTTTTGGACTTACAATAGATGTCTTCATAAGTGTATTAATTTTACCATACATTTAAAGAAGGGTATAAGACTTTAGATAGGTTTCTAAGTTTAGCCTTCACCTCTTCAACATCTTTTGCAACAACGTTTATATGTCCTAATTTTCTCCCTTCTCTGGGTGTTTTTCTATACCAATAGAGTTTTGCACCTTCAAAAGTAAGAATGTGATCTATAAGCTCTTTGTCAAGGTTTATATCGCCTATTATGTTTATCATCCCACCTTTGCTAGTAAGAGAAGGTGAGTAAATATGCATATCTAAAAGCGTTCTTAAAAGGAGTTCAAACTGGGAATATTCTGCATCGTTCAACGTATGATGTCCAGTATTGTGCACTCTTGGGGCAAACTCGTTTATATATATATCTTTGGCTTTTACGAAAAACTCCACCGTCAAAACACCTTTTTTTATATTTAAAGCCTTGAAAAGTCTTGTGGTGATAGCTTTTGCTTTCTCTTTAACCTCGTTGGTAAGCTCATCCGTGTAATTGTAAAGAAGTATGCCGTTTTTATGCATATTTTTTGTCATTGGCATGAAAACAACTTTATCTTTTGATACACCAGCTATTAAAGACATTTCAAAATCAAAATAACAAAACTCCTCTATCAAAAAACTGTCTTTAGAATCTTTTAAATGCTCTTTTAAAAACTCCAAGTCATCCATTGTTTTTACTATATACTGACCTTTTCCATCGTAGCCGTTTGATATGGTTTTTACTATGAGCTCTTTGTTTAGCTCTTTGGCTATTTGGTAAAGCTCGTCTTTATCTTTGGCTTCGTAGAAAGGTACTACCGGGAAGTTATGATCTTTTAAGAATTTTTTTTCTAAAAGTCTATTTTGTTTTAGCTCTATTGGTTTTACTCCTGGATATAACTTGTCTATTAGCCCTTTTGCATCAAAGATGCTTTTGTCAAAGTGCTCAAATTCGTATGTTATCACATCGCTAAAAGCCACAAACTCATCTATGTTTTTTTCTGTAAATATATTTTTTGTTGCATAACAAGCGGGTGCCATGTCAGAAAACGATAAAACACCAAAATCTATGTTCATTCTAAATCCTTCTAATATACTCATCATAGCCAGCTGGCCATCGCCTATTATACCTATTCTCATAAAATAATATTATAGCATTATAAGGTTTTGATAAATATATCTCCTTTTGCTGGTGGATAATTCTTGTTTTTTAAGTCACAGCCTGCCTGGCTTTTGCGGAGAGGTTTTATTATGCTTTTAACTCATATGTGTTCACGATGTAGTGAACTTGTACAACAAAATCTATAAAATGTATTATAATAGTAATATGAAGAAGATTGCACTGATTGTAATAGCTTTGGTGGGGAGCATATCGGCTTTTGCTGGTGATAAAGATATACATCAAACTATATATCAAACTGTATATCAAAAAAATGTGACTCAACAACCTTCTTTACCAAAAACCAACCAACCTTTTTATATACAACAATCTTATAGCAGAGATTATTATTATAAAACCTGTATGGCAGGACATGAGCAACCTATTACAAGTGTAGAAACAATGGCACGAAACATTGCCAATCAGCTTGTGTGTAGTGAATTAAATCCCATAAAAGAACCAGTAGGCGTTTCTGTGATAGTAGATTTAAACAAGTTGCATCAAACCACGGATTTTGGTAGGCTTTTATCGGAAGACCTCATATCTGAACTTCAAAGAAAAAATATGGCCGTTATAGACATAAGGACTCAAACTTTCATGCTTATAAATGATAAAGGGGAGTTTTATCTTTCAAGAAATACAAATAACTTAAGAAAAGAGTACAAGATAGGATATGTACTTGTGGGCACCTATTCGGTAGGAGACTACTCCACATCTGTAAACGCCAGGATAGTGGATGTTTCCAACGGTTTAGTGGTGGCTACCGCTCATGCTTCTATACCAACGGGCATAATAAGCGATTTGCTTTACAACTCATCCCAATCTGTGCCAGAGCTTCAGTTAAGAGATAATGATATGAGCGCACCTTTACACGCTGCGCCACCTCCTCCACCGCCACCAACAACTCCACCCTCTAATCCCAGTAAAAAATGACAAAAGCCGGTGTAGCTCAGTCGGCAGAGCGAGGCATTCGTAATGCCTAGGTCGTGGGTTCGAGTCCCATCTCCGGCTAATTTTTTAAATGCTTAAATAAGAAGGAAAGATATTAAATGTTAAAATTTCTTATACAAGTTCCGATTATGCTAAAATGTTAATTTACATAGTATGTTATAGCTATACAAATGGAGGAAATGATGAATAGTCGTCTGAAAATATATAAAAAAATATATAAACCTAATAACTATGCTTATCATTTCTTGTATAGTACTTTTTTATATGTTTTGTTAGCTTTTTTTCTAATTTTTAAAGTATCTTTGGCAAATGAGCATAAGCTAAATATAAATGTCAAACTTATGCCAAAAACTCATGAAGAAATTCATAAACATAAGAAAAAAACCGAAACAAGGTATAAAAGATTAAAAACACATAGAAAAAAACAGAAAAAACATAAGAAGATTAATAAGCATCAAGAAAAACAGAGCATTATAACTAAAAAAAGCTCCATAAACAATTCTAAAAGTAGTAACGTATTTTCAGCTACATTTTATAAGCTTGGATTTTTATCTGACAATTATATATCTTACGGTATAAATCCAAGCTATACTTTTTATATACCTGTTTTAGCTGGTTATAAAGGAGGATCTATTAAACTTCATATAGGATTACCTGATAACTTAAGAAAAGATTCTTATGTCAGGATAGTTGTTGATGGCTCTGTTTATAAAAATTATCAAGCTGGTTCTATACCATCTTTTATAAATATTGACTTACCAAAAAGCCCTAAATCAAAGTTTATAAAAATAGACGTAGAAGGATATCTAAGGGTTACTCATAATGTATGTGAAGACATAAGCTCAAAGGCTACCTATTTAGAAATATACAAAGATAGCAAAGTATCTATAAATATAGATGAAAAACCCCTCAGTATTCATAACCTATTTAGCCTTTACAAGGCACATTTTCTCATACAAAATGATCCAGAAATCTTTTCGGTGGCTTACTATCTTTCAAAATACTCAAAAACCAATTTTTATAGTGTCAGTTTATTGGAACCCAACAACAATTTTAACAACGTATACTATATTTACAAATCAAATAACAACAATGCTTATGTTTTGGGGAATGTTTTCTACTTATCAAATAAATTTTTAGATGCACTACCATATTATCCTATTGCTTTAGCGGATAGCGGAACAAAAATTTATAACATAGAACAAAGATCCCAAGAGCTAACAAATAAAGTTTCTTTTAAGCAATTGGGGATAGATAACGTAAACCTAAATGGTGAACTAAATCTATCTCAAAATATTCTCTTGGATACATCAAAACTAGGTGGATTGCCAAAGCATCTTAAGCTTTACCTTCATATAGTCCATACACCCATTTTAAAATCCCAAAACCCAAGTTTAAGAGTATATGTTAACGATGCACTGATAAATGCTTTTTCGGCCGAAAGTTCTAATAATCACATGTTTAATATAGAGATACCCTCTCGTTATCTAAAATACGGTGCAAATAGTATAAGAGTTTCTTTGGTGCTAAGCGTAGCTTCTCAAAACTGCTACGGGTCTATACCAAAAACCGTCATGAGTATCTTAGACGATTCTTACTTTGAGTGGGATAGTCTTGACAATAAGCCAAAAAAGATAAACGATTTTATAAGCAATATGAATGGCAATGTTTTGGTGCTTTTAGAAGATAAAAGCTTTGATGCCTATGCTCTAAAGTTCTTAGATGATCTAGGAAAATACGATAAGAATATAACCAATATAAAAGTCATGCCTTGGAATGGAAAGGCAAATATCAATACAAAAGGCTTTAATTTTGTAATAGTATTTTCTGATCCAGGCTCGTTATCAGCTTTATCTCATATCCCTATTAAGCTAAACGCCGGAGATTTTGATGTAGTCAATCCTCTTACAGGGAAAACACTTTTTAAAGCACGTTATTTTGATGGGTTTGGTGTAGTTGAAATGGCTAAATTTAATGACAAGCCGGCGTTGGTATTTTCTTTCTATAAAGATAAATCAGCCATTTCTTATTTTAACTCTTTAGATTTCAAAGATTACTATAAAATGATTGGAAACGCTTCTGTTGTTTACAAAGATAATTATACTTCTTACAATGTTGGCAACGCTT
>Ga0080003_1000900_pt1 | contig 17463 bp, 17 predicted proteins | sample JossMetagenome_FD_69206 | JGI IMG/M metagenome (GOLD analysis project Ga0080003, IMG submission 69206) | Hot spring microbial communities from Joseph's Coat, Yellowstone National Park, USA - JC2_E (SPADES assembly) (version 2) | ecosystem: Environmental > Aquatic > Thermal springs > Hot (42-90C)...
ATTTTACCGTAGGCCCCAGTTGGCCTACTGGGGAAGCCTGAATCCTTGTTAAAACCGCCGACAAGCACCTTATACCCCTTAAGAACCCATTCATGATCAAAGACGAATATGTAGGCGTCCTTACCGTGCGTTGAGGTTACGTAGAACTCATCCCTAGCCTCATTGTAAAGCCCCCTGATCGCATTATTAGTGTACTCGGCCGGCTCAGGGAAGGTTGATGGTAGTATCTTCCTCAAGCCACTTAAATCAACGTTAAGCCCCTCATCAACAGGTGCAACAAAACCCTCCCTCTTAAGGCCTGGGTCACTCCAACCGGTGAACAGGAGCCAATACCTATCCCTCCTAACATCGTAAACCATGTAGGGTGTGCCAACCCCACCCCTCAGGTCACCGACAGGCAGCCTAGAAGGAACCAGGACAGGCCTAATCAAAGGAACCATAAACCACACCTAATTAAACACTATTTAAGTATTGCAGCCGTTGTAAGTTCTAGGTTAACTGTAAATATTTGTGGGTAGTTGTAATTACGTGAACTATGCGTTCTCAGCGCAGTAGATCTATAAGCCTATGTGCCTAAAGCTTAATTGGTACCCAATGATGAGGGGTGTCCGCTTGGGCAAGCGGCCCCCTTAGGGTGCGTATCATAAGGCGCTCAAGGCTGAGACTAAGGTTGTTGAGGATAATCTGAGCAATCTGCTTTGGGATTTGGCTCTTTATAGGTATGCTATAGAGTAAGGAGGGAGTTCCCAAGGTTTTTAATCCCCTCACTTGTTCTTCATTGTTAACACACCTTAACTCCGGTAACATACTGGTAGGTGCGCTGACTTCTCTAGCGCCCATTGAATTGCACCGTCCCATTAAGGGCAAACCCATTTCCCCTCCATAAACATTGTCTATTAGTATTGAGGACTAACGGCTTAAAAGCGATTAAGGCATCTTTCTCAACCACATTTTTGCGGAGTGCTTTAGTCCAAGCCTTGTAGGTACGTCGTTAGGTAATGAATACTTACCTCTACCAGTCTTAAGAACAAAGCCGTAACTAACTAATGTGTCTAGTAACTCGTAAAGCCTTGAATCTCCGATATTTTCCCTATACAATGAGTTCATTACATCCCTAATCTCTGTTAGACTTGCCCTATTACCTAATCTTGAAAGGGAAAGTATAATTTCAGCATACCGCTTAGGTGAATTAGAGTTTATTAGAAACCCCGTAAACTCCTTAGAAACCTGTTTAGCCGCTTCCTTCACCACAACTTTAACGTCTATAGGGTGGGAGTGCTTTACTGAGTAAGAATAACTTCTACCAAAAAGGGCTAACCACCCTGGAATCCCATCGAAAAGTTTTACAGCCTCATCAATAATCTTTTCATCAACTTTAACCCCCTCCTCTTCAAACCCCCTCCTTAGAAACTCCCTAGACTTATTCTCATCAAACCTTTCAAGCTTTATCCTAAAGAACCTCCTACCGTAGAAGGGCCTTTCCTCCTCCACTTGATTTAAAACCTCCTCAGCAACTCCAATAAAGCTACCGGAAACTATTACAATCGTGTTCTCGCACCATTCATAAATATCGTGAAGGAATGAACCTATATCAAACCCCTTAACCTTCTTAACGTTCTGTACCTCATCTATGAAAACTACCAATTCTTTTTTATTATCCTTAGCAATCGAGTTCAACGCCCTAATGACCTCATTAACGTCTTCAGTCTTAAACTCCCTTAGCTTAACACCTACTTTAGCCCAGTTCAATTCTAAAACGTCCTCTGGATTTACACCTAATCTGTTTGCAATGATCTTTGAAACCCTTCCGGCGAAGGTATACTTCCTTAAAACCTCCATAGCCCCTTCTAAAAATAGTCTTGAAAAGGACTCCATGGGGTAGGACTTTTTACTCCCCAGCCTACCTAAATTGATCGTCAAGGTAACGTAATCATGAAGCTCATTAAGCGTTACTTTTACGAGGCTTGTTTTACCTATCCTTCTAATCCCCAGCACAGCCCCAAAGTCCTTGTGCAAGATTACGTCTTTTAATTCCTCAATCTCTTTTTCCCTATCAAAGAAATCCTTCCTTTCTGTTTTAGGTCTAGTATCGAAGAGAATTTTCCGCCACCGGAATTATTCCGGAACCGGAATTTTTAAACTTTAAGCCACCGGTAGAAACATTGTATTCTGAACAGCTACATTAGGAATGCAGTGAATAAGATAATTAAGGCAATGTTCATGGATGAGGATTACCTAGCTTAACCTAGTATTTACCTGAGTCTAAAACTTATCTTTGGTGAGAAGCCCAGTGAGGTTGGTTATTGGGTTTGTTAGAAGTAGGAGTGATTATAAGGATAAGTTAAAAGCTATTTCAAACAAATTGAATGGACTGTAATTAAGCCACTGGGCATTAGGGTGTTTAAGGGTGAAGTGAGTGAGGACAGTAGGATGCTGGAGAGGAGGCTTAGGGGCTTCATAAGTAACTTTAAGGATTACATGGAGTTCAGCAGGTACACCATCCCATACTTTAAGGCGTTTGGCGACGATTTCCCACACGAGAGCATTAAGAAGAACGAAGTAATGCATCTGGAATTAGCCATGAACCAGGTAATGAGGTTTTACGGCCTTGAGGGTGAGTCGCCCTATGAGGAGGAAGAGTGATGCTTACCTAAGCAGTAGTGTTAATAATGCTGGCTTGAGGGGGTTGGTTAATGCAGCCTTACATTGAGTTGGTTAGGAGGTACGTTTACAGGAGGGTTCTCATCGAGTTTGGTGATGATGAGTTGGGTAAGTTGGCCGTCGCCATATTGAACACCCTGCTTAGTAGGGGGGAGGTTATGACTGATGATAAGTTGACTTCGATAGTCGGCTACAACGCCATTGACGTTAGGAGGGTTCTGCAGGCCCTCTACAACATGAGGCTGGCCTCCGTTATTGAGGAGTTCAGTGAGTCTGCGGGTAAGCTTGAGCAGTCCTGGTCCATAAAGGATGAGGATATTAGGAGGTTCATGGTTAATCTGATAAGTGGAGTCCTGGATAAGATAGACGCCTTGATGCGTCAATTAACCAGCACCACGGTTTACATATGCCCAAGGTGCTTCAAGAGGTACAGCGAGGACGATGCCCTAATGTACGACTACAGGTGTCCCCTGGATAAGACGCAGCTGGAGTACGTTAACCCAGCCGAGTATCTGGCCATACTAGGCGCCATTGAGGCCAGGTTGAAGAGGATGCTTGAATCAGTGAGTAGAGGGGCACCATGAGTTGCTCATCCTGGTATAACCAGTTAACGGAAGGGTTAAGTTTAAATGGGGACTGGTAGACGGGTCGAGGGCGTCCGTGGGGGAAACCATAAACACCCAATCCACGGTGATTTACAATAAAGAGAGGGGTCAATTAGAGTTAACGGTCTCCTTCCCCGAGGAGAAGTACCTTTGGAACAGAGACCTACACCCAACGCCAATAGGCAGGAGGACCTGGGACTGGTACACGTATGCGGCAATATGGTTCAGCATGGCCTTCATAGTGCCAAGCTGGTCATTGGCAAGCGTTGGCCTATCCTTCGGCCTAGGGACACTTGAATCAATAATGGTGGTCTTCCTAGGCAACCTAATAGTCCTAGTGCCCATGATAATCCAATCCCACGGTGGTGCAAGGTACGGCATACCTGAACCAGTCTTAACGAGGACCAGGTGGGGCGTCTACGGTGCAATCTTCCCTAGTTGGATCAGGGCGATCATAGGTGCTGGTTGGTGGGGCATTGAAACCTACATAATGACGGAGGCGGCCGTGGGCATATACGCAATACTAAGCGGTAAACTACCAGCCTTAGAGTCCCTGGTGGCTAGGGGAATTGCATCACCCTTCACCATAAGCCTAGCCTTCCCGCAAGTCTTCTGGGTTACCTTCGTTTTGATAATACTCCTCCAACTGGCCTTACTATACCACTCACCGGTGCCCAATGCCCAACCAGCCTTAAAGTGGTTCGCCAGGTTATCGGCACCACTGATACTAGCCGGGTTCCTGGCCCTATGGCTACACTTCATGTCACTAACCCACTGGGGCTATGGGAGTATCTTCGCGATACACAGCAGCCTAAGCGGCTCAACCTACTGGATGGCTTGGTTGGCGTTCCTAAACGCCAACATAGCCTACTGGGCAACCATGGCGCTCTCAATGCCCGATTACACCAGGTTCGCCAAGAGCCAACTAGCCCAGACAGCTGGCCAAATCCCAATGCCATTCATGATGCTTGCGGTCGCCGTGCTTGGTACAATGACCACCGGGGCTGTTATGAGGATAACCGGTCACCCAATATGGGACCCAATACTGCTGGCGACACTCTACATGGGGCCTATTGCCGGCGTCACCGTTAACCTACTCTTCCTCCTAGCCACCTTCGCGGTCAACGTCTTCGCAAACACAGTTGGCCCAGCCTACGACTTCGCAAACACGCTGCCCAGGTACATAACGTGGTTCAGGGGCGTCCTAATAGTCGTGGCTGTGGCCGTTGCCCTAGGCGCCTGGACCTTCTACGGCTCAGCCTACGGCTACCTGTACAATTGGCTACTGACCTACGGTGGCTTATTGGGCTCGGTAGAGGGCATCATAATATTTGACTACGCCCTAATCAGGAGGTTTAAGTTTGAGCTGAGGGATGTCTTCCTGAGCAGGGGCAGGTTTAGGTATTGGATGGGCATTAACCCAGCGGCCTTCATAACCTTCGCCGTGGTCACCTTCATAATATACGCACCTATACCATACCACGCCGTATTCTTCAATAACGCCTGGATATTAGCCTTCATACTGTCAGGCCTAATATACACGCCGCTCATGGTATACTGGGTCATACCCAAATACCAACCGCACCTCAAGGGCTCAATATGGAGGGGTGGCTACGTCTCAGACGAGGTTAAGGAGATATTCAAATGATTTAATATCAACCAACTTATAATATAGTTAAATACAGTTTTCCCACTAATTATTAAGGATGGTTTAGGAAGCCTTCATTACTCAATGGTTCATTGCGTGTTGGTTAAGGGAGTTAGCTTAATTTAACTGAGTTAACAACCTTCAAGTAATGGCCATTGAGCTTGGCGATGACTTCGTTGACCTTGCCTCGGAGGTCATGTACATTATTGAGGATAGGTTAGTCTCCATGGATAAGGCCTTCCACTACGCCAGGTTTAGGCATAGGTTGAGAGCCCCATTGAGGGTCTACTACAACGCCGTCAGTGACGTTGTTAGGAATTACGCCTACCTATCCTTCATGGCTAGGCAACTACTGGGCTCAACATCAAGGAAGGCTATGGTTAAGGCTTGGCTTATGTTAAACACCAATGGCCACTACTCTAGGAGGCTTAGGAGGAAGGTTAGGGCCACTGTGGAGGAGGTTGAGGGTAGGCTACTTGAGATTAGGGATAAGGATCCCTTAACGTACCTATCCATAAGGTACTCATTCCCAAGGTTCATAGTTGAGGAGTTGAGTAAGGGCATGAACATTAGTGAACTTGAGGCCTATCTAAGCCACCTAAATAGGAGAGTCACTTGGCTGAGGGTCAATACCCTGAAGATTGACTTAGACAGGGCCATTAAGCTCCTTGAGGATGAGGGTGTTGAGTTTAGGCAAAACAGGCAATACCCCTTCATGCTCATGGTTGAGGGTTACAGGAAGCCGCTGGGCTACCTAAGGCTGTTCAGGCAGGGGCTTGTGGTGCCCCAGGACTTGGCGTCAGCCCTGGTTGTGCTTAACCTGAAGCCAGAGCCCGGCGACGTAATTCTCGATGCCTGCGCCGCCCCAGGCATGAAGACCAGTTTAATAATGCAGTTGACTGAGGGTAGGGCTGAGGTTGTTGCTGTTGACATCTCTGAGGGTAGGCTCAGTAAGATGAGGCGCTTAATGAGGCTTATGAACGTCAATGAGTCTAGGGTTCACATTGTGCGCTCCGACTCAAGGCTCATTAAGCTCAAGGGCGGTGAAATTAATAAGGTGCTCATTGATGCACCCTGCACTTCAAGTGGGGCAGTGTCCAAGGACCCGGGCGTTAAGTTGATATTGGATCGTAGGCCAGGCTTGGTTAATCATCAGTCGGCAACCCAATACTCAATACTCTCAAACCTGGTTAGCCAGTTTAGAGGCATTGAGGTGGTTTACGCAACATGCTCAATACTACCGGAGGAGGGTGAGGAGGTTGTGGGCAGGTTAACTGAGGTGTTGGGTGTTAAGCTGGTTAAGCCTGATGTTGGGGGTTTGAGTGATGGGTATGGGAATTACCCATTATCACAATCAGTGGGTAGGGTAATGCCCCACGTACATGGCGGTGAAGGCTTCTTCGTATCTAAAATACTAGCTTAATGTTTTAAGCACATTAATTAACTGGCTTATCATGGCGTAGATTATTGCTTTGTTAAAATTTCCTCACCGGCATACAACTTACCCTTAGTTTCACCAACCAGCAGCACCATGGCCAGCACTAAAACGCCTGTACCCGCCATGAAGTAGATTGGTGCGTATATGTTATGTGTTACCGCTATTAGGTACGTCATTATTAAGGGGGTTGACCCACCAAGGATACCCACACCCAATTGGTAAGCCAGTGAAATGCCAGTATACCTAACCTGCGGTGGGAACATTTCAACAAGCACTATCGGCGTCATTGCACCAGCCAGGTAGTAGACGAATAACCCACCAATCACTATAGCGGCTACTACTAACGTTGGATTGCCGCTGGTGAGCATTAGGAAGTATGGTGCTGAGAACACTATCCCAAAGACTGCATCCGCAATCATCTGGGGTCTCCTACCGAATACATCGGATAAGTAGCCGAAGAGGATTGAAGCGAAGATACCTATTATGGACACTATCAATATGCCCAGATCCGTCACCGTCTTTGATACGAAGGGTTTACTAAACTCCTTAGCCAATGTCGTGGCGTAGGAGAGCGAGAACACGTAGTTAACGTAGTACCAGACACCGTTGAATACGCCAACTAGGAATATGCCTATTAATATCAACCTCCAGTGCCTTCTAAGGGCCTCTATGACCGGGCTTTTAACGACTTGACCCCTACTCCGTAGCTCCCTAAACACAGGCGAATCCTCAACCCTCAACCTAACTATAACACCCAGTATGGCTATCACAAACCCAATGCCGAAGAGTATCCTCCAGCCGATTTCCTCAAACCCGGTGGAGCCTAGCATGTACGTTAATAGTAGGATTAATGCGCTTATGAGTAATGATGCGATTGAAACAGTGGATTGTAGAATACCCGAGTAAAGTCCCCTCCTATTCGGGTTTATGTACTCGGAGGTTAGTGAGAAGGATCCACCCCACTCACCACCTAAGGCTACACCATCCAGGAACCTCATGGCTGCTAGGATAATGGGGGCGGCGAGTCCTATTTGATAATACGTGGGTAAGAAGGCTACCACAAGGGAGGAGACGCCTGCGAATAACAGCGTGAAGTACAATGCATATATCCTCCCAATCTTATCCCCTATACGCCCAAATATAACACCACCTAGGGGTCTTCCCAGGAAGCCTATTAGGAACACCAGGTAGTACCATAGTAGTGATAATATTGCTACTTTAGATGGGAAGAAGAGTCCAGCTATATAGGTTGATAATAGGCCATATAGAAAGAAATCATACCACTCGAACGCTATACCCACACTAGTGCTTATTAATGCAAGTGTCTTGGCCGAAACCATACTCACCTCCCACCTCTGCTATTCAGTATCCTTTATAAGTATTATCACATTTGACAATTAATTGAGAAATAAAATTTAAGCATAATGCTTATATATATGTGTTTATGTAAAGTGGCTAATGAGTTGGGTAAAAGTGGGTGCGATAATACCCTCCTCAAATACTACTGTGGAGAGGGAGTTTAACAATGCCTTTGAAGAACCTGAGGTAACCATACACAGCTCCAGGATAACACTAAGGGAGGTTAATTTAAAGGGACTCGAGGAAATGGAGAGGGAGACGGAGAGGGCTGCCATGGAGTTGGGGACGGCTAACGTGGATATAATAGCCTACGCCTGCACAACCGGTAGCCTATTCAAGGGGCCTAGGCATCATGAAGAGGTTAAGCAGAGGATTGAGAATGTAACCGGGGTGAAGGCAGTGGCCACGGCTGGGGCCGTATTAGAGGCGCTTAGGCATGTTAATGCACGCAGCGTCCTAGTGGTTACACCTTACATAGAGGAGTTGAACATTAAGGAGAAGGAGTTCCTTGAGGCTAATGGGATTAGGGTGGTTGATATCAAGGGTTTGGGCATAGTTGATAACACGGTGATAGGTGCCCTTAACCCAAGAACCGCCTATGAGTCGGCGGTTAAGGCTGCGCAGCAAGTTAAGGAGAATTTCGATGCACTATTCATATCTTGCACTAATTGGAGGACCTTCGAGGTAATTAACCAGGTGGAGAGGGTTGTTAAGAAGCCTGTGATAAGTAGCAATAGTGCAACCCTATGGTCAGTGATTCACGGTCTCGGCATTAAGGCTAAGTTAAGGTTTAACTTAGGGGAATTATTCAGTGACATAGCTTAAACCCTTAAAATATCAACGTCCACGTTGCTTTTAAGGTACATTACAACCTTCCTTTGACCCTCAATGGGCTTCACCTTACCATTAGACGTTTGGAATGGGGTATCGTGACCTGGAATAACCATTTTGGCAACCCTCAACGCCTTGAGTATACTCTCGTTAGCGGTATTAATGTTGTAGTATGCAAAGGAGGTTCTTCCTTTCACGGCATCATCAATGTACTTTATTGCATCGCCAACTAAGGCGGTACCGTCATCGAGTAGCGCACCCATAGAACCTCCAGTATGCCCAGGCAGTTCAATGAACCTTATACCCAGCATTTCATCACCTTCATTAACTAGGATAAGCCTTCCATCAAGTAGTTTAAGCAGGAAGTCGGCAACATATGGGTCATTAACCTGGCTTAAGGCGTACTCTCTCTCTCCTGGATAAAACTACCTTGGCCCTCTTGAAGAGCAGCGAATTTAATGCATGGTCGTAATGAAGGTGAGATAGTATCACATAGTCTATATCGTCTATCCTTAACCCGATGGAGCCTAATCCCCTCAGCAAGTACTCTCTATTACCGAAGTGCCCTGGGTCAAAGATTAGGTATCTTGAATCAGCTTCAATTAAGGTGACATTGCAGAAGCCCAGGAAGCCAAGACTCATATATGCTGGTAGGCCTGGGACTATAATACTGAACCTATGCCCCATGGTATACTCACTAAAGCTAGCAATCCACGCATCTTCCTTAAATTCCTTATCTTAATGACCTTGGGTTTCCTCTACGCAATACCATTGAATCTTAAGTTCAGCAGCTCTCAATACTTTTATAGAGGAATCACCACGCGGTTCATAATGGTTACGGTAGCTGTTGATGTTGGTGGCACCTTCACGGATTTCGTGGTGCTTAGGGATGATGGAACCATAGAGTCGTTTAAAGTACTTACGACACCTAAAGAACCGGAGGTAGCTGTTTTGAGGGGGTTGAGGGAGATTAGGCAGCGCATTGATGAGGTGCTCCACGCAACCACAATAGGGACCAATGCCCTACTAGGCCAAGTCGGCCTTGAGTTACCTAAAGTGGCCTTATTCACGACAAGGGGGTTTAGGGACATTATTGAGATTGGTAGGCAAAATAGGCCAAGGCTCTACGACCTATTCTTCGATAAGCCAAGGCCACTGGTCCCCAGGGAGCTTAGGTTTGAGGTTGAGGAGAGGGTGGCTGCTGATGGAACCGTGATTAGGCGAGTTAACCCAAGTGAGGTTGAGGACTACGCCGCCAAGGCAAGGTCAATGGGGGTTAAGTCCGTGGCCATCTCATTCCTCCACTCCTACATTAACCCAGTTAACGAGGAGGATGCAGGTGAGGTGCTTAAGAGGTACTTCAACTACGTAAGCCTATCCAGCAGGATTGCCCCAGAGCCCCGTGAGTACGAGAGGACGTCAACAGCCGTTGTGAATGCGGCTTTAATGCCCATAGTCAGCGACTACGTGGCCAGGTTCTCAAGGGGGCTTGGGGAAATTGGCGTCAGTAAATTCTTCATAATGTCCAGTGCAGGTGGCCTGGTGGACGTTGAGGAGGCTGTGGAGAGGCCAGTGCAACTCATTGAGTCTGGCCCAGCCGCAGGAGCCATAGCTGTAGCCGAGTTCTCCAGGGTGATTGGGGTAAGCAACGTCATAGGCTTCGACATGGGTGGCACAACGGCCAAGGCATCATCAATAGTCAACCACGAACCCGAGGTAACCACGGAGTATGAGGTTGGGGGTGAGGTTCACCACGGCAGGTTGATTAAGGGTTCAGGCTACCCAGTCAGATTCCCCTTCATAGACCTAGCCGAGGTGTCCTCTGGTGGTGGGACCATTATTTGGCGTGATGAGGCTGGAGCCCTTAGGGTTGGCCCAGTGAGCTCTGGGGCCGAGCCAGGTCCAGCATGCTATGGTAGGGGTGGGGTTGAGCCAACATTAACCGATGCGAACCTAGCCCTAGGTAGGATTGGGGATTACCTACTCGGCGGTGGTATGAGGCTCAACAGGGATTTGGCCTTGAGGAGCCTCGCTAAGCTAGGTGACCCGGTGTCCATAGCCCTAGATGCGGTTAGGATGGCCAACCTGGAGATGGCTAGGGCCATTAGGCTTGTTACGGTCGAGAGGGGGTTGGATCCAGGTGACTTCACGCTAATGGCCTTTGGCGGCGCTGGGCCGCAGTTCGCCCCATTCATAGCCGAGGAGTTAGGTATAGGAACCATTATCATACCCCCTGAGCCGGGTGCCTTCAGCGCCTTAGGCCTATTGATGGCGGATTCTAGGTTTGAGGCCAGGTTATCGTACCCAAGGGACCTTGAGGAGGGGTTCAGCAGGCTTGAGGGTGAGCTACTGGGTAGGTTGGGTAAGGTTGACTACTTCCTGAGGTATGCTGATGTTAGGTACATTGGGCAGGGCTGGGAGTTAACAATACCGGTTGGTAGGCCGGCTAGGCTTGAGGATGTGGAGAGGGCCTTTAACGATAGGCATGAGGCCACCTACGGCTTTAGGCTTAACAGGCCCATTGAGGTCGTAACCATAAGGGTCTTCGCTGTTGTTAGGAGGGTTAAGCCAGTCTTCAGGCCACAGAGGATTGGCGGTGAGGCTAAGCCAAGGTCCTTCAGGAGGGTGCTCTTCGACGAGTGGGTTGAGGCCCCTGTCTACTGGCGTGGTGACTTACCCGTGGGGCAGGTTATTGAGGGCCCAGCCGTGGTTGAGGAGTATGGCTCAACGGTGGTTGTCCCACCCAGGTGGAGGGTTAGGGCTGGTGAGCACCTTGAATTAACCCTAAGCCGCCGATAGTAGGTTATTTACTAATCCACTTGCACTATTGATTAACCAGTAACGCTTATATACTCCAGTTAGCCCGCTTAACCGATGATGAACCTCCAACATACCTAATGGCCATCCCATCCAAGGGGCGTCTGGTAGAGCCCGTAATGGGCTTCCTAAGCTACATCGGCATCAAGCCCCAGGCCATGGATGACAGATCCCTTGTAATACCGACGAATTGGCAATCCCTAAGCCTCGTCAGAGTCAGGCCGGAGGATATACCGAGCGTGGTTGAGTCAGGCTCAGTGCTAATGGGTATAACGGGCCTAGACTACGTTATTGAAAGTGGCGCCTCGGTTAACGTTGTCGATAGGCTGGGCTTTGGTAAAGGTAAGATAGTTGCCGCAGCACCCGTGAACTCCGAGATCAGGAGCATTGATGATGTTAAGGATGGTGTGAGGGTGGCTACAAAATACGTCAACATAGCTTCATCATACTTCGGTAAGCTTGGTAAAAGGGTTAAGATCGTCAGGATCTCCGGCAGCGCCGAGGTCATGCCGATGCTCAACGTGGCCGACTGCATAGTGGACGTCATGTCGACTGGCACCACACTGAGGCTACACGGTCTCAAGCCCATAGGGGTCATCATGGAGAGCGAGGCCGTCTTAATAACGCCCAGGGAGCTTAATGGGGATCAGAGGGAGTTCGTGGAGAAGTTCCTAGTGCTGGCGAGGGGTGCCTTATCGTCAAACGGCAGGAAGCTCATACTAATGAACGTGCCTGAGCCAAGCCTAGCCGAAGTGCTTAAGGTACTCCCAGCCATGGAGGGGCCCACGGTGGCTGACGTAGCCTCAGGTAGGCCCATGAAGGAGGTTATTTCAGTGGTCCCGGAGGACTCAATCCCAGACCTACTACCCCTGTTGAAGAAGGCTGGGGCCAAGGACATACTTATCCTGAGCATAGAGAAGGTGATACCCTAATGGGCCTAGTCATCCCGTCAATAGACCTAAGCGGAGGCCTAGTGGTTAAGAGGGTAAGGGGTATTAGGGGCAGTGAACTGGTTAGGCTCAACCTGACTAAGGCCCTCAACCTGGTTAAGGGGTATCCACTGGTCCACGTTGTTGACCTGGATGGGGCCGAGCTGGGTAAGCCGGTCAACGTGGATTCAATAACCAGGGTGGGCTCGGCAATGGGTGGTAGGTGCCAGGTTGGTGGTGGGGTTAGGGGGATTGAGGATGCAGAGCTGCTTCTAAGATACTGCTCAAGGGTCATAGTTGGTACAATCGCTGTGGAGGAGCCCAAGGAGCTGTTGGCAATGGTTAAGGAGCTGGGTGAGGATAAGGTTGGCGTATCCCTGGACGCCGATGGGGAATGGCTTGTGACGAGGGGTTGGAGGTTTATGGCCAAGAGAATAACCGACGCCATTAATGAATTACCCAGGGTTGGTGCAGTGGTTTACACAAACGTGTCCGTTGAGGGCACTGGAATGGGGCCTAGGGTTAACCCGGAGCTGGTTAAGGTGCTCAGGGGAATTGGTAAGGAGGTTTACTACGCCGGCGGAGTCTCCAACTGCAGTGACGTTGAGGAGCTGTGGAGGCTTGGGTTTGATGGGGTCATAATCGGCTACGCACTGTACGTTAAGGGGGTGAGGTGTGGTGGCCAGGGGGGCTAGTGTTGAGCGTAGGACCAGGGAGACGGAGATTAAGGTTGAGTTGAACCTGGAGCCGGGTGAGGTTAAGGTTGAGACCCCGGTCAAGTTCCTGAACCACATGGTTGAGACGTTCATATTCTACATGGGTGCGTCGGGGGTTGTTAAGGCAGTGGACCTAAGGGGGTTTGATGACCACCACGTGGCTGAGGATGTGGCCATAGTGCTTGGTTCAGCCATAGACAAGGCGCTTGGTGATAGGGTTGGCATAGCCAGGTTCGGCTGGGCAATAGTGCCCATGGATGATGCACTGTCTCTGGCCTCAGTGGATCTGGGTGGTAGGGTTTACTTCACCTTCAAGGGTTCATTTAACAGGGAGTTCGTTGGTGACATGTCCACGGAAATGATACCGCACTTCATAAGGAGCCTAGCCTCCTCATTAAGGGCGACTATACATGTTAACGTGCTTTACGGCGAGAACAGCCACCACGTGGCTGAGTCAATATTTAAGGCCCTGGGGTTAGCCATGGGGCAGGCAATTGAGGTTAAGGGTGGTGGGGTACCGAGTCTCAAGGGTGTTGTTTAATGAGACCAATTAACGTGGTTAGGCGTATAATACCATGCATGGATGTTGACGCAAACGTCGTGGTTAAGGGGGTTAACTTCGAGGGGCTTAGGGTAATCGGTGACCCAGTGGCCTTAGCCTCAAGGTACGAGGATGAGGGGGCTGATGAACTCTTCCTACTCGACATAACCGCCACTGTGCAGGGTAGGTCAACTTTCCTAAAGACGGTTAGGGAAGTGGCCTCGGCGGTAAGTATACCGTTAGGTGTTGGTGGGGGCATTAGGAGTATTAGTGATGCTGATGCAGCCTTCAAGGCTGGTGCAGATAAGGTGAGCATAAACACTGCGGCTGTCAAGGATCCAAGCCTAGTGAGTAGGCTGGCCAGGGAGTACGGTTCCCAGTCCGTTGTCGTTGCCATTGACGTCAAGAGGGTTAATGAGTCATGGAGGGTCTTCATAATGGGTGGTAAGAAGGAAACCATGCTAGACGCCGTTGACTGGGCTAGGATGGTTGAGGAACTTGGTGCCGGGGAACTGCTTGTGACGAGCATAGATGCGGATGGCACTAAGGCTGGTTATGACTATGAGCTTTACAGGAGGTTGTCCGAAACCGTGAACATACCTATAATAGCCAGTGGCGGTGCCGGTGAGCCTAGGCACTTCCTTGAGGTGCTTAAGTACGCTGATGCGGCATTGGCAGCGAGTGTCTTTCATATGGGTGTAATAAATATCATGAAACTTAAGGCATATTTAAATGAGGCTGGAATCAAGGTTCGCCTGTATTAAGATTCGTGTCTAGCCTAATTTTATTCACATACCTCGCGTCAAAGCAGGACCTGGTGCCTAAATGGCAGGCATTACCAATCTGGTAAACCTTGAGTAAAAGCGCATCACCATCGCAATCAACTCTGAAATCAACTAAGTATTGATAGTGACCACTCGTCTCACCCTTAAGCCACAACCTCTTACGGCTGAGTGACCAGTAGTGAACCATGCCGGTTGTCAGTGTCTTCACAACAGCATCCTTATTCATACTAGCCACCATTAATACGTCCTTACTCTGCCAATCCTGGGCAACAGCTATAACCGTGTTATCCGTATGCCTATACCACAGTGACTCGGCAACCTTAAGCGCATCCTCAATACTGAGCCTCATGACCTTAATACCATCAGGAAGCATTGAATTACGCAGGTCCAGGGCTTTATAACTTTAATTAATTTATGATCGGGCGCCCATGAATATTATGTAATCCTCCTTAATCGAAGCCCTCACCATCCCCTCCACAGCCTATGTCCTTATTATATTAAGTGCAATTCACCACACTCACTCATGAATGCAAATGCGATTCCATCGGTTAACCCCGTTATTGGGAATGGGTCCCTCGATATTATAGCCCTCTTTACCGTTAAATCACTGACTGGATAAAATAGAAACTACATTAACACATCGGAAGCTCCCTCAACTACTCATCACTAACACTCTTTATTAAGCGTAGGGCGTGCTGTAATAAATTTTATTTATCTTCGGATATGGTTTTAACGCTTAGTGATGCTTATGAAGCTCCTCAGTATGCTTAAGCCCAGTTTACTGCTCTTTTCAGGGTGGAATTGCGTACCGTAGGTTAATTTGTTGTCATCGCACAGTATGCTTAGTATTGTTGAGTTTCCGTATTTGGTTATGCCTATGTAGGGTTTGCTTGGGGTTGGGTTTGTTACGGCGTAGCTGTGCATGAAGTAGTAGTAGCCCTGCGTGGGGGCTAGGCCGCATTCCCCATTCACCTTAACGTAGCCCCAGCCTATGTGGGGTACCCTTGGCCCATTAATCCTCCTAACCCATTCACCATACCAACCCAAACCACTTAGCTTACCCTCATCACTGCCCCTAAACATTAACTGTAGGCCTAGGCATATGCCCAGTATCGGCACGGAACCCCTAAACCTATTTAACTCACCAGCCAGGCCGCTGTTAACCAGGTTAACGACAGCGGCGTTGAATGACCCGACGCCCGGCAGTATGATGGCGTCCACGTTGCTTAAATCGTTAATGTCCTTGATTAGGTGGGGGTCTGCGTTGACCCTGCGTAGTGCATTGAAGACGCTTCCCACGTTCCCAACCCCGTAATCAACAACCCCCAGCTTAACCACGTTCAACCACCCTCATGCCTCCTCCTCAATTCCCTACACACATCACTTAAACTTAGCCCCATAGCCCTAAGCAGCACCAATAGGTGGTAGATTAAGTCGGCCGACTCCCTGATCACCCAATCCCTATCCCCAGCCATGGCGGCCACGGCAACCTCAACGGCCTCCTCCCCAACCTTCTTGCTAATTAAGCTAACCCCACCGGTGTAGAGGCTGTACGTGTAGCTACCCTGCCTCTTAGAGGCAATCCTCTCGTCTATCACATTCTCAAGTGTGTTGAGGAATTGACACTCATCCACCCAACCTCCATTAGCAGTGCTAATATATGCTTTAGGGTTCATTAAGCGTTGCTGGGTGTCTGTTCGCTAATCCACCTGATTATTGAATCCGCATGTCTCCTGAAACCCTCCCTCAACCCAATCACCACCGCCTGTTCGCCTAGCTTGGCTGCTGCATCACTGTTCACTGGTGTTACGTAGGCTATCGGCTTCATGAAGTCAATGGGCGTTAAGACACCCCTCCACCTGGCTGAGCCGCTGGTGGGTAGTACGTGGCTTGGGCCCGCTACGTAGTCCACTAGCGCTGAGGGTGCCAGGTGGGAGACGGCGCCCGCATTCCTAATTTCCCCAATGGGCACGTTGCTCCCCCATATTGATGCGTGCTCGGGGGAGACCTCGTTGATCACATCCACGCACTCCCTGGGTTCATTAACCAGTGTTGATAGGTATGGGGCGTTGGTTAATTTGCCTAACTCAGTCTCAACCCTGCTTAGGTACTCCTCACTCCAAGTAACTAGGACACCAATGGCGCCTGAATGCTCAAGTTGGGCTGCTAGGTCGGCGGCCACTAAACCAGGTTTGATGGAGGGGTCCGCGCAGGTGACCAGTTCCGTTGGCCCCTCGACTCCGTCAATACCCACGTGGCTTGACACCAGGACCTTAGCGGCCTGGACGTATATGTTACCAGGCCCCACCACCTTATCAACCCTAGGCACAGACTCCGTTCCAAAGGCCATTGCTGCTATTGCCTGTGCCCCACCAACCCTAAACACCCTCGCGTTAATCCTGAGGGCCAGGTAGGCTAATTCAGGGTCCACAGAGCCACCTGGCTTGGGTGGTGTGGCTACTATAACCTCCTCGACGCCGGCAACCCTAGCCAAAACCCCGGTCATCACGAGTGTTGAGAAGTAGCCCTTAGGCACATATACGCCAATCCTCTCCACCGGAACCCACCTCACAACCCTCCTCAACCCCATGTAGTAGTCCTCCACGTCAGGCGGCTTAATCCTGCCGTTAAGCGCCTCAACGGACCTAATGGACTCCTCGAGGGCATCCTTAACCCTGGGGTCTACTTGGCCCGCCAACCTACTGAGCTCATCTCCACTTAGTTCAACGCCCCTCAACTCAACCTTATCAAACTCCCTAGTCAACCTAACCAGGGCCTCATCACCATGATCCCTAACCTCATTAACAATGCCCCTAACCCTGTCAATATACTGATCTATGCTGCTCATCCTAGCCAGTTGGCCTACCAGCTCACTCCTCCTAACCCTCACAGAGGCCCTTAACACGCCCCTTAATAATAATTATTGTAATATATGGCCTCACGTAAGGCTTATTTAGGTTTAGTCGAGGAGCCAGGGTGCGTGGTGAGGGGGCTTCGTGGCTAAGGGTGCTTAGCGTTGAGTTCTACGAGGAGCCCAACGTGGGTTACAGCAAGTATAGGCTGCACTTCAATGAGAACCTCTTCCTGCCCAGAGAGTACTATGAGGAAATCCTCAGAGTTGCCATGGACCCAG
>Ga0080003_1000901_pt1 | contig 17462 bp, 15 predicted proteins | sample JossMetagenome_FD_69206 | JGI IMG/M metagenome (GOLD analysis project Ga0080003, IMG submission 69206) | Hot spring microbial communities from Joseph's Coat, Yellowstone National Park, USA - JC2_E (SPADES assembly) (version 2) | ecosystem: Environmental > Aquatic > Thermal springs > Hot (42-90C)...
ATGTACCTTTATTGAGTTTGTTTTTATTGAATACCTTGTTCTCAAAACCATAGTCCAGAACTATCTGTGTTGCTCCCCTGAACTGTTTTGCTGTTTCAATGAGTGTTCTGTCATAGGGGAGTTTCAGTTTAATGGTTCTGAACATTTATTATTAGGGAACAAAGCAAATCAATAAGCTTTTCTGTTGGGGGAAGTCCGTGTATCTCCTCTCTAAAGATCGGAGTTTTACAGCTTCCCCCAAAACCCCTAACTTTTTTCATAAAAAGCAAGAAAATCAACTGCTCAATCCTCCCATGATCGTTATTTCCGATACGTCTGTCATAACAGTTGCTCCATTGGGTGATATTGAGAGCGACAGATTGTCTCCCGTAATGGTGTGCTGAATTGAAAGGGAGGTAAAGGGGGCGAGGGCGGCCGCGATCATCGAATATATCTGCTGGCTAAACTGGGACTGAATGAATATTGTCACATTCCCGTTTAGCTGGTATTCCTGCTCAGAAAATGCTTCTAGATTCAGAATAACAGGTCCCGGGTAGGAAATGCTAATGGGACCACCCTCCAAGTTTACAAGGTGCACCGAGAGTATTATGGTGCCATTATCGCCTCTCTGCGCCGTTACCAGGTTCGATTCCACGATATTTCCTAAAGATGAACCGTTAACTTCTTGGGAGTTGATTATGGTGGATAATTCATAATAATAAGTCTGATCCACATAGTATCTGTTGTTCGTCTCCGCCGAAACCCCTCCGGATGATGATATTTTCGTGGTATCATTTGACACTGAAATGAAACCCGAGGATGATGGAAGAATGGACAATGTTCCCACAGTCGGGGATGAGATCACCGGGACGCTTCCGGACTCCAATGAAAACGGAACAGTTACAATCTCCCCATCCCTGAATTCAATAAATAGGAGGTTCACAGAGGAATCCACCTCCATTACAGATTTCATGAGATTACTGGAGTAAGTCTCTTCGTACCCTGTCATCTCAGCCGGTAAATAGCTTGTCACGAATACTGTTAGCAATATAACAAAAACGAGAATCGTGAGGATTGCACCGACGGCGGTGGCAACTCCCTCCTCCCTGTACGTAATGACCCTCATCACACCACCTTCCTGGAGTAGAAACTGTCAATAGTATTGAGGAAACTGTCTGGATTCATCCTTCCCCTGCCAAGAATCTCCAGGAGAAAGTTCCTTTTCCTTTCAATTTCTTTTTCAACGTCGCGTATACCGATCTTTGATTTCATCGCAATCTTCCTTGCAACCCTTGACTCACCGGAGTAGTTCATTTTACCATCCTCAAATCTGAATACAGGATGGAAGACTATGTCCTCCTGACCTTCCTGGTAATCCTCCATCTCATCGATTTCAATTATCTTCCTTGAAATTCCCGACTCCATGTTGACCAGTCTCTGGAAAATCACGAGGTCAAGGGATGAAATCAGGGGCTTCGGTATCCCGATCGGGCTTCCTTCAAGGCGGTGTATGAAGGACTTCATATCATTTGAATGGAATGTGGCCATTGCAGGCTGCCCCGATGACATAGCCTGAAATACAGTTTCTGCCTCCCGCCCCCTCACCTCTCCTATTACTATGTAATCTGCCCTCTGTCTCAGTGAGGTGATAAGAAGATCGTACATTCCTATGTCACCAGCTCTTTCTCCGGTCACAGGATTGACCTTCCCCTTCCCCTGTCTCGTGTAGAGGGGTATCCAGTCACTGTGCGGTATATCAATTTCCCTTGTGTCCTCGATCGTAATTATCTTTCTGTTGCTTGGAATGAACAAGAGAAGGGAGTTCAGTGTTGTGGTCTTTCCGGTCGCAGTTCCCCCAACTATAAATGAGCTCATTCCTCCCTCTATGGCCTCCCATATGTAAGCAGCTGCATCCACGTCCATAGTCCCGTTCCTGATAAGATCCAGGGGGGTAAGGATCTCCTTGAGAAATTTTCGTATCGCAAATGTGGAACCGTTCTTTGTTATCTCTCTACCATATGTAGCCTGAAGCCTGGAACCGTCAGGGAGCGAACACTCAACAATGGGTCTGGAGACGGAGATGTGAGCACCGGATCGTTCAACGATCCTTGTTATGAATTCCCTTAGTTCATCCTCGCTATGGAAGGAGATATTCGTTTCCATGGTACCGTACTTTTTGTGGAAAACATATACGGGTCTGGAAAAACCACCGCATGATATATCCTCTATGTTCGGATCATTCATGGGGACATTTATTCTCCAGTATCCGAAGAGTCTGGATGCGAGGTAATATGACACCAGCTCCCCGTCGATATGAAGCTGCCCATCCTTTCCTCCCAGATCTTTAACCCAGCTTCTCAGGAATTCCTCTTTCTCACCTTCCTTCAATTTCTTTGCAGAGGAAAGGAATTTTTTCTGAAGTGATACCACTTCATTCATATCACCGGGAAAATCGGGCAGGGCTTCGTAAAGATATGAACCCCTCCTTCTGCTGGCCCATATCCTTACCTCCTCACCGCCCGTCAGGGTGTATTTTTCCAGCATCTCCATATCGCTGATTTCATCCCCTTTCCCGCTTCCGCTATTCTCCGTATCACACACCCCCTACTGCCAAGAGTACTATGTATCCAACGGCCGACAGTATGGATGCGTAAATAAGTCCCCTTCCAAGCTTGCCATCCCTGAGAATTCCTGCCATTATCCCCCCGCCGATACCGTTTACAAACGTCATTCCAGTGAAAGCAATTTTCACTGTAGGGATTGCTGATGTGTTAAGGTATCCCGCATAACTTGGTGCACTTCCTGCCGCTCTCATCATGGTGGGAAAGAACTGAATATCAATGATAGCCACCGCGAGAAGGAATACTGCGAAGGAAACGAATACAACAACTGCATAAGAGGAAAGTTGTGAATATTTCTCACTGTTAAGAAGGTATGCTTCCCTGGAATTTCTGGCAATATATGCCAGAACCTCGGAAACATTTCCCCCAGTTCTGTTTAATTCTATTACAGTGGATATGACCCTAGAAACGAATTGAGAATTTATCTTACCCTTCAAATTTTCCAAGGCTTCCTCAAGCGAGGCACCCCACCCTATCTGTTCTCTCATTTCCTCAACGTATTCATTGAACTCTCCATAGTTCCCGCGAGGCATTTCCATCACACACCTGGCAATATTGGGAGAATATTTAGACGCCTCCGCAAGGTCCGACAGGTAGTCTATCAGCCCAAGCTCTATGCCGGTAAGCTTCCTTTCATTTCTCCATATTATGAATCCAGAAGTGAAGAGGGCAATGAAAATAGCTGCGGAAATAAGATCAAGTGATATGCTCACTTCCCTCTGGCGAAGGAAATACGCACCAATAACAAGAAGAATAAGTTCAACGGAAATTATTGTTAATGCGGAAAATTTCACTCAATTCCCACCTCCTTATTCAGGCTTGATATGATGAGTATGAAGCTGGCCGTTATCACGGGTTCAATGAAAAATGAAAACAGGAGAAGGATGAACTGAGTGGATCTCGAAATTGGTGCGGATATCACACTCATAACGCCCAGGATTATCGCCAGAAAGAGAGGAAATGCAACACCTATAGCCACATAGACCTCAGAGAACAGGGAAACCGCATCACCGTTTCCCTTGATGGAGAGCCTCATCCTTTCATGAAAATTGTCAACCTTTTCGAGGAAGTAAGGTTTGAGTCTTGAGCCGGAAATAGCTGTGTTTACTGCACCCTGCAGAAAGTTTCTCCATTCCACTGAGGGGCTCGTCCTTGATGCGATGTTCATTGCTGCATATATGTCCATCCCTCCATCCTCCGTCAGCCTTACAATCTTTTCAGCTTCCCTCCTGACCTCCCCGAACGCCCTGTCCTGTGACAGTTTCCTGAAAATGATGTTCAGTGGGACATCTCCGTTGGCGAGCGCGGAGATGAATATATAAGACTGTTCAAGATTCTTAGATATTTCTTTTGCTCTGGTTGACGCTCTGTAATAGGGGTAGGAAAGAAGGAGATAAAGTGTCACGAAAAAGGAGAGAGGTATGAATACCAGAAACGCAGTATAGAGTGAACTGCCGGCACCATGAAGAAAAAGAATGTAAAATAATATTGAGAAGAGGATAGGGGGCGGTGTAGAAAGGATGAGTGATGTGGTTAGGTATCTCCCGGGACTTAACCACAGATCAGCCCTTTCCAGGGCTAATTCCAGACTAGAGTAAAAGGAAGAATTCTTTAAAACAATAGGGGGGAGATGATCAGAAATCATTTTCAGGAAACCTTTCTCCTGCAGCTTCTCCCTATTCCCTACTTTCTTGTTGATGCTATGTTCTTTCAATTCTTTCCCTCCCTCTCTGTGCCGGGGAAATGATATGAATCCAAACTCTCCTGAAACCCCGTTTCTCTCTCTTTATCCCATGAAATCTTTTCGATTATCCTTGCCCTGAGGGAGATATTGTTGAGAAGATTTTCCTCGTCCATATCCCCCCCTTCAGCAACCATTTTCAGGTATGGCCTGGGATAGAGAAATTCAAATTCGTCCTTCTGCTGATTCCATTCATATACGTTTTGCGCTGTAATATTTCCATTCTCTATGTCAAATCCTGTTATTCCCGTGACGCTTGTAATTTTCCTCTCAATTCTTCCCGCTGTGTTGATCAAAGAAACCTTTACCACCAGGTCCACGGAAGACAACATCACCGACGGAACATTCAATGGGGGATTTTCAAGCCTGTTGATAAGAGAAGGAAGTGATCCTGCGTGCACCGTGGCAAAGGTTGTCTGTCCTGTGGACATTGCCTGGAATAGGCTGAATGCTTCCCTCCCCCTTATCTCACCCACGATCAGATACTCGGGTCTCTGTCTAAGCGCAACCCTGACAAGATCGAACATATCCACCACCTCAGCTCCCTGCTCAGAAGGAAGGAAACCACCGATCCTCACGCCTCGAGTTACTGCTGGAATCCAGTTTTTGTGGGGAATATTTATTTCCCTTGTATCTTCGATGCTCACTATCTTGGCCCTGGGAGGAATAAAGTAGGAGAGAGCATTCAATGTGGAAGTTTTTCCGGCCCCCGACTCCCCTATGATCAGGATGTTCTTCCTCCATTCCGTCATGATCCAGAGGAATGACAGGAGCTCAGGGCTGGCCGTTCCCAATCTTACAAGATCAGCGGGAGTGAAAGGAACCTTCCTAAAAAGCCTAATGGAAAACATGGAACCCCGCGAAGTAACTTCCTTTCCAAAGGCAGCATTTACCCTGTTGCCCTCGGGGGTTGTGGAATCGAGGATTGGATCCGATACCGTTACCATCTTCCCCCCCTTCTGTGAGAGATAAATCACAAAGCTGTCGAGCATTTCCTTTTCATGAAACATTCTGTTGCTCTCCATATTTCCGTAGGACCTGTGATAAACATAAATGGGGATGCCGGGACCGGTGCAAGAAATGTCCTCAAGTTTACTATCCCTCATCATGGGGTCTATTATCCCGTATCCTCTGAGATCCCTTTTCAGATAGTATTTTATCGTTTGCATTCTCTCTGGGGAAGGTCCATCCCATTCCCTGAGAAACTCCTCGATTAGGTATTCCACACCTTCCCCGCAATCCCTGCAGGAGGACCGATCCCTGAGAAGGATTCTGGGAATATTTGCCCTTACAGAACAGAGGAACGAACGATCTTCATCGCTGAGTTTTGGCTCCTCAATGTAGTAGAGCGTGGATATCTCATCGGTCAAGATGTGTATTTTTGCCTCGCTTTCCTCAAGAGAATAACTTTCCAAAATTCGGTAGTTCCTGTTTCTGAATCCGACCGTATTTCCAGGGTTCTCGTCCCTACCGTCGTAGTAATAATGGCAGGGAGGATAATTTGAACCACCGGATTTGGAAAGCACAGAGTTGATTCCTATTCTGAATAAATAATGTTTCTACTTGGCAGATGGGAAATTGATGAAGAGGTTGGTAGGGGTGAGGAAACACACATATTCATAAATCAAGGATGGGAAGGGGTGTCTATGCTAAAAGAAGGTCATTTCTTTCAAAAGAAGTCTTCAAGGGTGCTTTTCTTTCTGACCTGGCTGCTCTTCAGGGAGGATTCGTCGACGTTGAACACCTCTGTGACACGGGAAAGCGTCTGGGCAACCCTGTCCGCATAATACTCGTAGTCAGGCTTGTAGTTGAACGGGATGTTTGGATAGTAGGGTTCCACTTCCTGGGGTCTCTTCTTGCTGTCCACAACGATCCACGAGACCTTCATCCCGGGAACAAACTCGTAGCCCGTATTTATCATCTTCTTTGCAACCTGGACGTTTGCCAGAGAATCTCCGTCCTTGTAAAAATCAAAGTCCTTCACAGTCCTGGAAATAACGAGCTTCTCCGTGTCAACCCTCCCCTCCCTGACGTCAGCTATTATTTCCTTGGCGCGCCTCAGGGCCATGTTGACATCCCTGTCGAGGATGTGGTTGAATATCTCCATGAGTGCCTCAGATTGAAGGTCAAAAGAATCGGTCCTCCTTATCTCGTAGCCCCGGACGACTATATTTCCCCTCTCCTGAGGAGGATATACAACTTTGCCTGCGTATCTTTTCTTGGCACCATGAGAGAACATGGGATCGAATACCCTCTCGACCTCTATATGGATCCCAAGCTCTGAAGATATTCCTTCAGCTATGGAGTTGGCAAATGCCACAGCCTCTTCCACGGTAGCCTTACCAGTCTTAAGGAAGATGGAATCGGTATCCCCGTAAACTACCTGGATACCCCTCCTTGAAAGATTTGAGATTATCCCCTTTATTGTCTCCCTTGCGAAGGCTGTAATGCTTGACCCTATATTCTGATCCGTGAACCTGTAAAAACTGGATGCAAAGACACCGTAGAATGAGTTCATCAGTATCTTCACCTGCCCCTGCATGCTGTCCAGGTATCGTTTCTTTTCCGGATCGCGCTCAACCTTCATCATCGCCTTGTACCTGTCCCTTGTGTTCATCAGCCTTTCCAGGATTTCCGGGATGAGACCCTTCTTCACAGCGGGAGAGAGGAATCTTACTCCCGTTGGTGATACTATTTCCCCGTCTGGAGAAATGGTGGTGAAGCATATGTTGTATTTTATCATCAGGCTCGGATACATGCTCTTGAAGTCCATCACCGCAACCATGTCATAAAGACCGGGTTCGATTGAGTGAACATACCCCCCCTCTATCCTTTCAGCATTCTGGGTGGTGAAATTGTTCATCGGAACTGCTATGAGCCTCCTGTCGGCCTCCCTGATGATGAGGGAATCTATGAGGGTTGAATTTCCTGAGTTCCAGACGTCATCCAGCGGTATCATCGCGACTGTACTCATGTTCTCGTACTTCTCGATAACATCTATCTTCATCAGAATAGCAAGCGCCAGGTATGAATCGCGGATGCAGTACTTTATCACCCTTTCCTTATCCTTTTCCCATTCCTTATCGATGTTCAGTCTGTCCACATCCCCCTTCGATTCACCAAGAAGCTCCTGGGACACATAGGCTAGAGTTTCCTGTTTCGGATGAATCTCCCTCTTGACATTCCACCACGCATCCGCAACAACCCTCCCATGAATCCTCCAGAACTGGTTCTGCACCCGCTGCGGCGTTGAAGTATCCCTTCCCAGAAGCATCTGTATCCCTTCCCTATCGGCAAGTTCCTGGAGAAACGGGAGGTCGTAACCGTCCACGTTGTATCCGGTCAGGATATCCGGGTCTTCCTTTCTAATCAGGGAGATGAATTTATTCAGTATGTCCGCAGGTTCTCCAGTGATGGCCCCGTCCCTCGATTCTCCTTTGAAAGTGACTGTGAAACCTATCACGTACAGCTGCTTTGTTTTTATGCTATTTTCTATGTCAAAGCTTAGTACCTTGAGAGGGGGGAGAAAGTCCTCCGTCCTCTCAACACTGGTGCAGTTGATCACGTGATCTGTGGTGAACCTGCTGTCCCTGATCTCCTCACCGCTGAATTTAACGCAGCTTCCGAGATCTAAATCGTAATAAAAGCGGAAATGGAACGGAATGTCTGCAGCAAGAACCCTGCTCTGATCCTCGATCATCCTCCTTAACTCCGGAACTTTCCACGGGGATTTCACGGTAAATTTCACTCCCTTTGCCTTCCTTCCCCTGTACCACAGCTCAATAGGTTCCAGAGAAACCTTCTCATCGGAGGAATTCATTCTCTTCAGTTCTTCCTCTGTTGGTTCTATAACGTGAAAATAAGGAAGGAAATTCCGGTAAAGCAGGGTAAATGACTCCCCCTTCATATTCCTTCCAAATAATTCCACAGCAACGCTTCCGTTATCTGTGATATAAGAGGAGCTTATTACCCTGATCTCGTCTTCCATTGTTTATCCATGGTATTATTTCAGATATACTTTTTGAACACCTATTCCCGTCTAAAGCTGCGCTGTTGGAAAAAGATTAATATGTAACCGGAAATATGAGATATGCGCTTTATTGTAGTAACGGGAGGAGTGATTTCGGGTATAGGAAAGGGGACAATAACCTCATCCCTTGCCTACATTCTCAAGGAGAAAAAATATAAGGTGAATATAGTCAAGATCGATCCCTATTTAAATTATGATGCGGGTACGATGAATCCTTACCAGCACGGCGAAGTCTTCGTTCTAAGCGATGGAACTGAGACCGACCTTGATCTCGGTAACTACGAAAGATTCCTGAGCAGGGATCTGAAAGGAGATAATAATATCACAACGGGGAAGATATACAAGGGTGTTATAGAAAAGGAGAGAAAGGGGGAATTCCTGGGAAGTACGGTCCAGATAATCCCTCACGTGACCGACGAGATAAAGAGAAGAATAAGGGCGGTTGGACAGCAGGACGGTTCCGATATTGTGCTGGTTGAGGTTGGAGGGGTGGTGGGGGATATTGAATCCATGCCCTTTCTTGAAGCTTTAAGAGAGATGAAACTGGAAGAGAATGGAAGGATGTTTTTCATCCATGTAACCTATGTTCCAACGGTCAGGAGCGTGGGTGAACCCAAGACAAAGCCAACGCAGCATAGCGTGAGGGACCTGAGGTCGATCGGAATACAGCCGGACGCAATCATTGCAAGGAGCGAGGTAAACCTTGGCAGTGATGTGAAAAAGAAAATAGCTCTGTTCACACAGGTTGAGGAGAAGGCTGTTGTCGGGATACCTGATGTCTCCGATATTTTCTCGATGCCGTTGATTCTCAATGAAAGCATCCTCCCAGACTACATGCTTGAGAAATTGGGGCTGGAACCCAGAGAAGCTGATCTCAAATTCTGGAAGAGTGTTGTTGAGAACATAAGGAATCCAAAGGAACGCGTTACTATAGCAGTTGTTGGGAAATATGTGCACCTCAAGGACTCATACATCTCCCACGAACACACTTTCATGCACGTGACCGGGAAGACCGGCATAGGAGTAAACATCAGATGGGTAGATTCAGAGGATGAGGGAAATATAGAACAGAATCTGAAGGGAGTTGACGGTATCCTAATTCCAGGGGGATTCGGTTCCAGGGGGATAAATGGAAAGATTTTAGCTATAAAATATGCAAGGGAAAATAAGGTTCCACTGCTCGGAATATGTCTTGGATTCCAGCTTTCCGTGGTTGAGTTCAGCAGGAATGTGCTCGGACTTAATGGCGCAAATTCCACCGAATTTGACCAGGCAACTGAATTTCCAGTGATAGATATACTTCCTGAGCAAAAATCCATAAGCGATCTGGGTGGCACCATGAGGCTCGGGGACCTGGATGTTGTAATAAAAGAGGGTACAATGGCCTACAATCTTTATAAAAAGAAGAACATAAGGGAAAGGCACAGGCACAGATATGAGGTAAATCCAGAATTCATCAAGAAACTGGAAGATAAGGGTATGATATTCTCCGCTACGGATACCACCGGTACGAGGATGGAAATTCTTGAGTTGAAAGACCACCCGTTCTTCATGGGATCTCAGTTCCACGCCGAATTCAAAAGCAGGCCAGAGACGCCTTCCGTCCTTCACGAGGCCCTTGTGGTTGCTGCGTTAAAGTATAGAAATCTTGTGCAAAAAGGATTTATACAACCGGAAAAAATTGCGAAAAGTTTAAATATTTTTCCATAATTCTGATTCCCTATGCCGAACTCCCTTAAAAAGGTAGGTAGAGTGCTCGGTATGAGAGAAAAGAAACTCATAGCGAGGCTGAATAGGGATGTTCCTTTATCCACGAAGGTGTACGATAGGGACGGGAAGCTTGTCGGTAAGATCGTCAGGCTGTTTGGTCCCACCAGATCACCTTTTGTTGCTATCGACTCCAAGGGAGTTATGGCAGATGATATATATGTGAGGTGATAGCATGTCAGAAGAAGATAAGAAAAAGAGTAAAAAAGAGCTGCTGGAGGAGGTAACGAAGTGCCCAGAGTGTGGTTCCACACATCTGGTAAGGGATTATGAGAGGGGGGAGCTTGTCTGTCAGGATTGCGGTCTTGTAATCGATGACAGTTTCATCGATCAGGGACCGGACTGGAGAGCTTTTGATTCTGAACAGTCAGAGGCAAGGGCAAGGACGGGTGCGCCAATGACCTATACCATTCACGACAAAGGTCTCAGCACCGAAATTTCCTGGAAAAACAAGGATTCCTACGGGAAGAGCATCCCGACCAGAAGCAGAGCACAGTTGTACAGACTTAGGAAATGGCAGAGAAGAATAAAGGTCTCAAATGCCGCAGAAAGAAATCTTGCGCAGGCACTGCAGGAACTTGAAAGGATGGCGTCGAATCTAAGCCTCCCCAAGGATGTGAGAGAAACAGCTGCCGTCATTTATAGAAGGGCCGTCAAGGAGAATATGATCAGGGGCAGGTCCATTGAGGGAGTTGTAGCTGGATCTATTTACGGGGCCTGCAGACAGATGGGTGTCCCAAGAACGCTGGAAGAGATTGCCTCCGTGACCAGGATTAAGAAGAAGGAGATCGGTAGAACTTACAGGATGATGAGCCGTATCCTGCAGCTTGGTATTTTCCCTTCAAGACCTGAGGATTATATCAACAGGTTCTGCAACAGGTTGAGGCTTTCAAACGAGGCAAAGAAGAAGGCCATGGAGATCCTGAAACTGGCTGAAAACAGGGATCTTACTTCTGGAAGGGGTCCCACCGGAGTGGCTGCTGCTGCAATATACATCGCGAGCATTTCTCTCAACGAAAGAAGGACCCAGAGGGAGGTCGCGGAGGTAGCGGGCGTAACAGAGGTTACCATAAGGAATAGATACAAGGAGTTGACAGAGAAACTCGGGATAAATGTGGAAGTCTAGATAAGCAACGTTATATATTTTCTCCGCATCCTAGGGAAGGGCCCGTAGCTCAGCCAGGTAGAGCATCTGGCTTTTAACCAGGTGGTCGTGGGTTCGAATCCCACTGGGCCCGTTTGTATTTTGTAAGCGAATATTATCATACCAATACATCCCTAACAAATAATTTTGTCCTCTACCGACAACAAAACATTGCATAGAAATCCAAGAATAAATATGTTAGTTAATCACGAGAACGAAATCCAATCTGGAAGTCCTAATTTTTTCCTCTTTTCATATATATTGTTGAACGTTCGAGTACCTCCGAGGTAAGGGTATAAAAATTCGTTTAGTCCAGTACGAAGATCCTCATTTTCTAAGTAGTTTATGGTCTTTAGTGCTTTGAATGGTAATAGTTCCAATAATGAAAGGTCGGTCCTTAATGATCTATCGATCTCAATATTTTTATCAAAGGCCTTTTTGATTACTTTCTCCATAAAAAGTTTCAACATACTCTCATCTATATTTGACATTTCCACGATTTCATCATTATCCAGAGCCACAAGAGTAATTTCGGCAACCTTAAGAACCATCAAAAGCTCGTCATTCTTCGATTTTAATTCATTAACCCACTCCGATAATTTCATGGCCTTTATAATATATGCGATTTTGAATTCAAGGGAATCATCACCCCGCAAGGATTGCGAAAATTCTATCATGTAACCAAGCAGATCAATACCATTCAGAGTTGAACTAACCTTGTTATTTATCTCATCTTTCGATAAATCAAGCGAAGCTGATTCTGGGGTTTCAGGGACTAGATTACTCATCCTAGGAAATATTCTATGAATTATCTCCCTGTTAAACTCTGTCCACATCGCCTCCGATTCCGATGGATCCGAATATCCGTTACCCACCAATATTTTTCTTAATTTCAAATTCAGAAACCTGATAAGTCTCCAATTATTTTTTAGCATGTCACCATACTCAGAGAAAAAAGCCTCAATAAATGCCCTATCAAGCAGATACCTAACCTTCTCTCCGTAGTCAGGGTCATTCTCCAGATACTCAATGATAGTGGTCAGGCTTTTCAAACTTTTCAGATTCAGGGATAAATTGCCCTTTTTTGACTTAATGACCTTTTTAGGAATGAGGCCTTCTTGATGTTTTTTTCTGGAATACAAGTGAAACTCAAAATTAGGCTTGGGAATACCGAAACCTTTCATGTCCTCTTCAATTTCTGATTTCCTTAAACCCTGACCTGAGAATTCTCTCCGAAGGATATCCCTTATTATCAGTGCCTTGACTTCTTTTTTCTTATTGTGGCTTTTTTCCTTCATATTCTAAAGAATAATAATAAGGAAGTTAATAAGGATTTTGTATTTATTTTCCAAGAGAAATCACAGAATGACATAGGATTTTTTAAAAAAATATTCCGGGATAATATATATACGAAAATTTGTTTTATAAATTATGGAGCCGGTAAACATAGCCTGGGATAAGCCACTCATTAGCCAGAATGGTTCACTCTACATAGGAATACCCAGGACCTGGATCATTCTCCACGGCCTTAAAAAGGGAGACAACGTAAAGCTTAAACTCCTCGCGGATGGAAACTTGAAAATCCTGGTTCCCAAGAGCTCACATGAGGAGAACAAAAAATGAATCACATAGATACTGCCCCAGTAAAGAAAATCGCAAAAAACCTAGATGAGCCGGTTAGAACGATGATTGATTCTCTTCCGGCGGAAACCGACACCAAAGCGCTCGTTGAAAAGTTTGATCTCATACTACCTTTCCTCAGTAAGAAAAAAGAGGAGCCTGCATGATTGACCCAGACCCCCGAACTAACAACGACAAAAATAATATCGCAGACAAGAATAAAAAAGTTTCCCTGGGATATGTTCATCCCGAAAATATTCCCGAAGAATTAAAGAGGATACCTCACTGGATCCTTTGGAATTTTGCGAATAAGGACGGAGAAATCATCAAAGTTCCTGTAGATCCAAAGACGGGGGCATGGGTTAGCGCACATGATCCCAAAAATTGGATGGCTTTTGAAGAGGCCTTGAAGTATAGCAAAGAATTACATCTCGGAATTGGCTTTGATTTTACCAAGGACCTAGCCTATGTCTTTATAGACTGGGACCATGTCTTGGATCATGGCGTGATCGCTTATTCCCGATTAAGAGAAATTATAGAAAAGGCAGACACATTTACAGAAATCTCCCCAAGTGGGGAAGGCTTACATCAGCTCTTTAAATGTTTCAACTTTGATTTTGATTCTACAAGGCTAAAGGACCTTCCCATCGAAATATATACCAATGCACGATATTCCACATTCACAGGTGTGCCTTACGGAAAGTTGAAACCGATAAGAGAGATCGAGCCAAAGGATTTGAAACTCCTATTAGGACTGAAGGAGGAAAGAATAGAGGGAAAGGGGAACGAACTAAGAAGCGGAACTTTGAACGATGTTAAACAAAGAGAATTGACCCAAATACTCGAAAAAAACTGGAGCTTGGATAAACCTGAATCAGAGGGGAATCATCATCAAGTTTCGGAAACGGTCGCTGTCTACATGAAGGAAACGGGAATTTCTAAGTCAGAAGGCTTGGAATTCATGATAAATTTTGATGAAACTCACCCTTGTGCAGACGGCAAAATCCATCCTATTGATGATTTGAAACATACATTTGATTACGTATACGACAGAGATTACTCTAAAACTGCACCCTCTGGATCAGTACCGCTTGAATTAAAACACGAATTATATAAGATTTTTCATAAAAAAGACCAAAAAGAAAAGAAGTGCAATTCTGATAATTGCAATCTCGAAAACGCAAAAATTGTACTTGTTACGTCCTTTGATTCAAGAGGTGAGCACTATGAACAAGTTCGAAATGGATTTGCAACGGTTACCGAAGATGATAGAATTGTAATTTATTCTCATTTCCATACTGGAGAATATATAGAAGTTGGAAAACTTCCTAAAGATGAAACTCAGGTAAAATTAGAAATCGTTTATTTCCCTCTTGAGAATGATCAAACTAGAACTGGCCAGATAATTCTACCTCAGAAACCTGAGAGGTATATCGGTATCTCTGGGATCATAGATGAGATTGAATCTTTAATTCAGAAATGGCTCTACATCTCACCAGAAGAATGGCCAATATTCCGGGTTCAGGTTCGAATCACTGTAGCTTCATGGTTCCTTTTTGTCTATGATGACATTAAAATCATGGAACGAGTAGCGGGGCTATTAGCTATTGTAGGAACATCTGGCGGAGGAAAAAGACGCTGGCTCACTGTGTTAAGACAGTTCGCCTATAGACCCATATATTTACTAAACACGACTAAAATCCCTTCCGTTTTTCGCATGGCTGAGCCCTGGGGGACACCCACGCTCCTTATAGATGAGGCGGACCAAAAAGAAACGGGCTCGGAGGCGGAATGGGTGCAATTCATCAATTCAAGGTTTGATGGAACACCAATTCCACGTTATAACGCTTCTGGCGAAAAAGTCGAGACATTCAAGTCTTTCGGTCTCACCTGCCTAGCGCTTAGGCGAATGCCGAAAGACGAAGGAACCACGGGGCGCATGGTAAAAATCAATGCAACAATAAGTCCGATTGTTTTGCCAGAAGTTGCCGGGGATGATATATTTGAGGAATTTGAACCAATTAGAAACAAGTTGCTTTATTTGAGATTAAAATATTACAACAAGCTCAAGTTCGTGGGGCACTCTGGTCTTCCGGCTGACCAGAGTTGGCGGGGGAAGGAAACGCTCACTTTATTTAGAATATTGGAACAAATCGATCCAAGAATATCTCAGGATATTAATAAAATTAGTCAAGATCTCACTGAAAGAGAAGTTCAGAACCTCTCACAAACATGGGATGGTCTAATTATCAATGAAATTTACGCATTCATTACTGATGACGCTTCCGAATATAAAAAACGAAAAAACGGCTATTATTATTTCAGGGAGTGGACTGACAGAGAAGGGGAAACGCATACTATCTTTTTAAACCTCAAATATTTAGCAGATAGACTTGGAACCTCTGCCAGCGAAATTCAGCGCAGTATGGCTCAATTTAAAATAACAACGTACGAAAGATTCCGACCAGACGGGACGGACAGAGCACAGAGAGGTATTCTGATGTTCGGCTATCCGCAGGACACTGATCGCATATTCAGGCGCTATGTACCCGGTTATAATGGCGAATTGCTGAAGCTATGTAGTGACAAACAGGAAACTTTGGCCCATGATGGAAATGGTAATACTCCTAACGGAGGGTCCTTTCAAACTTCTGTACCACCTGTACCGGTTGTACCACCCCATGACCCACCTAACGATCTTTCAAATAATAATAACTACATACATGTAGATGGTACAAGCGGTACATCTGGTACAAATAATTTAAACCTTGATTTGGGAAACCAAAAGTTAGAACAAAAAAGTACCAATCCAGATGATAATCATGACTGGGATTACTTTAGAGTTACAGACACTTTTGATTCATATTTATTTAGAAAAAAGAAGCGTTATTCTAAGGGGAACGTGATAAAATTCCCGATCGTTGAGGCTCCTAAATACATTGAAAAAGGGTCTCTAGCTCCGGCTTGCCCACCAGGATATGCTTGGGACGAATTGGAAAAAACATGTGTTGAAATTCAAGGGGGTGGTAAAAACGGAAACAACTAACAACTTTGATAAGGGATATGCCAGTCCACAAGGCACTGGCACGGAAAAATCTAAAACATTTAACGGCCAACCCGTGAATGTAATGTCATCATCAACAACAAATACAATAACATTCAATGAACCCAACGGGTCTTATTATTACACGGTGCATCTCCCCTCTGGTTTCTCAGGCAATACAAAGGGGAACATCACAATATCAGGTCAATCAATTACCTTGGAATTAAAGGCAGAGCAATCATTCAGCTCCATTGATATGGCGATCATCGCTGTATTGCTCATAATCATTGCAGTGGTAGGAGCAATATTTGCAGTGAGAAGAGGTAAGAAATAGTCCGACCCTGTATTTCTTTTGTTTCGAGAAATTTCTTACTTTCCAGCTCTGTTATTGATCTTCTTCATCAGTGTGTCGTTTATTATCGCATGGAGATGGATGAATTACGCCCTGCGTGAAATGTAGGAATTAATGGGGGAAGTGATGAATTAATGGCAGCAAAAAGAAATATTATTGGTAATAGTATCCCCTTTCCTTGAAGAAAGCTTTCATAACGGGCTCCCACATCTTATATGTCCTCATGACATTATAAGCATGCTCTATAGCCGATTGCACGAAATCCTCCCATCTGTAACCCCATGATTCAACCGTGGTTCTATATCTTGCATCCATCTCATCCATGACCCTGGCGGCCTCAATTCTGCTTATATATTCCTCGTACAGTTTCGTGGACAGGGTATTGGTGATCTTATCTATAGACTTACGTGCAGTGTCATTGATAATTTTCTGTTCTGCAGGTTGGGGTACCTTGAAACCGACAGAACTTGTCTCCTGAGGCCCCTGTGTTTGTACACTTCTGTGAATGTATTCTTTCATAATCTTTGACAACCTGGCGTTTGTAATGCCTAATTCAGCTGTTATTTCCCTCCACTTTTTATGACGTACTAACATTTCTCCGACCAGTATCGCAAGGTCTTCGTCTTTGCGACCATCCTTCTTTGCCACGCCACATAATTTAATTTCAATATTAATATTTTATCGCTTTATTAGATTACTAGAGCAGAAAAAGCACAAATAATTCAGGATAGAGAGTGGAAAACTAGAGCATGCATTAGAGCGCTCTAATGAATTTAGGATTTATTAGAGCAAAAAGAGCAAGCACAATTCAGGATTAAGAGCAAAATAGAGCAAGTTTATTAGAGCGTTCTAGAGCAAAATTAAAAAATGATTAGAGCAAAAAGAGCACGAATAATTCGTGTTCTCTCGAATAGTATTAGAGCACTGCTCTAATCAGATAGCAGAGCAAAAAGAGCACGCACAATTCAATATCACGAAGCACAAAAAAGAGTCAATTAGAGCATTGCTCTAGAGCGTTCTAATAGAGCGGGGCCCATGTGCCCACCTAAAAGGAGGTAAAGTACCGAACATGTCCGATTATCTCGTGGAAGAAGATATAGGATGTACCCTCGCTCTAATAAAGCGTTCCATAAATGTTCGACACGATGACAGTCATGTCTCGATT
>Ga0080003_1000902_pt1 | contig 17450 bp, 18 predicted proteins | sample JossMetagenome_FD_69206 | JGI IMG/M metagenome (GOLD analysis project Ga0080003, IMG submission 69206) | Hot spring microbial communities from Joseph's Coat, Yellowstone National Park, USA - JC2_E (SPADES assembly) (version 2) | ecosystem: Environmental > Aquatic > Thermal springs > Hot (42-90C)...
CCCTCGTCCTCATTCCCCTTGTCCGGCTCCCCACGCCTAGGTTAGGGAGTATGGACTCCCAGCCACGACATGGGGAGCCTCATCGAACCCATCCTCCCCCTCACATTGCTCCTCGGGTTCATTGTAGGGCTCTCTTCTACATGTCAACATTAACGGAAAAAGCTTATAAACTTTCATGAGGAGAGCTAGGAATGTTAAATGATATCAAATGACATAAAATTCACGGTTTATCTGAAACTGTTGTCAACGGCGAAAAGCAACGTCGTTATAAATTCGGCGATTATATTTTGCGTGAGCGGAAAGGTAGGTGTTATGTCTATATGTTGGAAACGGTAAACGGTGAGGTAAAAGAGTGTTACGTTAGTTCATTAGTTAATGTAGTCCAATCGTATCTGAAATTAAAAAATGGAATTAGGGTACTCCCACAGTGCGGCCGCCGGGATTTGAACCCGGGATTACTGGCTTGGGAGGCCAGCGTCCTAATCCAGGCTAGACGACGGCCGCATTACTAACTTTTGTTAATGAAATAATAAATTTTACGTTAATTTCAACCAGAGTATTTAGCGTCTTGCTTTTGTAAACTTTCATGTTATCTAATAAAAAAGTTTTGAAAAACATGTCCTTATATTAAATACTTTTTGGTAATTCCCAACTGTCTCGAAATAATTTTTTATTAACGCAAATCTTTTCTCTATTTATGGTGAATTCATGTCATTCTCTCGAACTTTGTTTTACCATATTTACGTATCGTTAGGTTCGTTTAAATTCCTATAAACAAATATATAGCAATATTAAGTATTTATAACTCAGCGACCACTTTGATCGTGATAAAGGATTACCTCCCAATACCTAAACAGACAGATAACGAGTTTTGGAATGTTGAGAGGTTAGAGCATATTAGGAAGTTAGCCTTAACCGGCAAGCCTTATAAGATCTTCCCTTCATGGGGGGATTCATTAAGAGTTTTGGATAGGGTCAGGTTTAAGCACGAAGACCCTAAAATTTCTGAAAACCCCTCCGCTAGTACAAGGACAGAGGTTGTTGGGATAGAGGTTTCTTCACCGTTATATTTAGGGGACATGTCTTATGGTGCCCTAAGCGGTAATCCTAATATAGTTATTGCTAGGGTTGCTGATCTAACTGAGACTTTAGCAGGCACTGGTGAGGGCGGCTTACACCCTGAAGTGGCTAAGTCAAAGAGGATTTTTGTTCAATGGGCTTCAGCACGTTTTGGTGTGGATATAGACGTTTTAATGCACGGTGCTGCAATAGTAATAAAGATAGGGCAAGGAGCAAAACCCGGGATTGGAGGTCATTTACCGGGGAGTAAAGTTACAGAGCCTATATCATTAACGAGGAGAATACCAGTAGGGATTGATGCAATTTCTCCAGCACCTCATCACGATATTTACTCAATCGAAGACTTGGGACAGAGGATTGAAGCGTTAAAAGAGGCTACAGGTAAGCCAGTCTTCGTAAAAGTTGCAGCTACAAATTACATTCCTTATATAGTCTCTGGGATAGCGAGGATGGGGGCTGATGGTGTTATAATAGATGGTCACGGTGCCGGTACCGGTGCTACACCAATTGTAATAAGGGATAATGTTGGTATCCCAGTTGAGTTAGCGGTTGCTATTTCGGATAAAGTGTTAAGGGATCAAGGAATGAGGAATAATTTTACTATTATAGCTGCCGGTAGGGTTGCTGATGCTACAGATGCGGCCAAACTGCTCGCTTTAGGAGCAGATGTCGTAAGCGTAGGTACTGGGGCTTTAATCGCTATGGGTTGTGTTATGGTTCATAAGTGCCATATCGGGTCGTGTCCTACAGCGTTAACTAATAAGATTGATGGAACTAGGATGTTGGATATCGAGTTCGGTATTAAGACTTTAAGTAACTTTATTAAGGGCTTCTCACTTGAACTGGCAAACATTTTAGATAATTTGGGTCTTAACTCTATAGAGAAGCTAAGGGGTAGAAGGGATCTTTTAATCGGTAAAGGCCTTTCAAGGGAGACCTTAGAAATTTTAGGGATAGAAGGTGAAGAAGAGGAGTTGCCCCCGAAGCTAGGGGAGCTTTGGAGTAAGAGGAGGAAGGTTTACCTTCACGAGTTAATTAATAAGGGTGATCCAGTGATCACGAGTATGGGTTCTACTGCACCCCCGGATGTTGAGAAACCGTCAAGAATAGTTGACTGGTTGAGGTCTGACGGTGCGCAAGTTACTAGACCTTCAATAGATCCGTACAGGGAGGATATAGATACTTCATTTTACTTGGCCCAAGGCAAGCTTTACTTGTCTTTGCCTATAATTTTTGACGTTTCCGAGGCAGATAAGGAAACTAAGGAGGCTTTAAGTTGGGCTTCTTTAGCCCTAAGTTCAGCCGTATTTTCAATTGAGACTGATCCTAAATATGCAGAAGTCACAATAAGTGCTGATGGTAACGGTTTCTTGACATGGAGTAAGAGTTATAAACCGTTCACTTACCTTTACTTGCCTTCAAGCTCTGATATTCTAGATGACGTCTCAGACTATAAAGGTGTTTACGGTTTCATTATTGATGAAGATTCTGGAAATGAGGACATAGAGGTGGTTATTTCCGAAGTGGATACTAAGTTAAAGAGTATGGGGGTTAGGAGGAGGTTTGATGTTATAGCTAAGTCCTCAAGGATAAGGGATTCTGGTGACGCATTTAAACTTGTAGCTCTGGGCGCTGACAGTGTAATTATGTCACACAAGGTGCTTGAAGTGGCTATAGGTGAAGGGAGTAAAGGCAGTCTCAAGGATAAGGCATTTAATTTGATTTCCGGTTTTAAGAAAGAGATAGCCCTCTTAGCTGGTGCTGCTGGCGTTTATAGTGTTCAATCCACTTTAACCGGTAATAGGGAACTATTAAGGGCTGTAAACCTAAATTCTTACGTGTTGAAGAAACTTAGGGTAAAGGCGGCGGGATCGTTATGATTCATCCTTCTGGTTGTGGGGTTTTAGGGGTTTTAAGGAAGAGAAATGCTCCGAAGATTAAAGGAGAAGCTGTTGTTAGGGCTATACAGAGAGTTAAGTATAGGGGTAGTGATAGAGGTGCCGGGTTTGCGGTTTTTGATTTGGACTCGTCTAATAAGTATTTTATAAAAGCGTTTTATGAGGGGGATCCGCAAACTTTAGAAAGGGTTTTGGAGGAACACGGGATAAAAGTTGATTCTAAGGAAGTTGAATTCGTTAGTGAGGATATTTGTGATTGTAAGTTTGAAATAACGCTTGATGACTTGACGAAGTTGAAAAAGTCCTTTAGGAATATTAATGAGATTTTATGGAAGAGTAAGAGTAGAGGTAGGCTTTATAGTTTTGGTTCTAGTCTGAGGGTTTATAAGGGGGTAGGCTATCCTCTAGATGTTGCGAGGATTTATAAGGTTGAGGAGATGGAGGGTGATTTATGGTTAGCACATACTAGACAACCGACTAATTCCCCGGGGCATTACCCTTACTGGTCTCATCCGTTCTCTTCATTTAATATTGCAATTGTTCATAACGGTGACGTAAGCTCTTTCGGAGCTAATCTTGAGTTCTTAATGGAGAGGGGTTGGGAGGGTTTTGTAGGGACTGACAGTGAGGTTATTGCTTTTCTATTTGAAGAGTTAATAAGTGAGGGTTTGACTGTTGAGGAGGCTGTCAAGATTCTTGTAAATCCGTCAAGGCGTTTTTCGCCTTTTGATAGTATTACCGATTATCACTATAGGAATGCTAGGCTTGACGGTCCTTTCACAGCAGTTATTGGTTACGATTCTGGTGATGATCTTTATCTCATAGCCCTAGCTGATAGGTCTAAGTTTAGGCCGGCAATTATAGGTGAGGATGAAAATCACTACTATGTTGCTAGCGAGGAGAATGAGATAAGGGAGATAAGTCCTAACGCTAGGGTCTGGACTTTAAAGCCTGGGTCTTATTTCATAGCCTCTCTAAAACGTGGTGTCATATCTTATGGGAGGGATGAAGAGGAGAGGCTTGCATTTTCTTCTCCTCCAATCTTCGTTCCTCAAAAATACGATATTAATGCCTTAAATGTGGAGTATAACGAGTTAAATAGGCTTATCGTTGAGGTGGCTAAGAAGAAGAGCGTTATTAATGTTGCAAACGTTATGGGGCATCGTTATATCGGTATTAGTTTTAAGCGTTACGGTGTTAGAAACATTAGGGTTAATTTATACGGTGTTGTTGGAAACGCTATGGCAAACTTAAATGAGGATAATGAGTTCTATGTCTACGGTAATGTTGCTGATGATTGCTGTGATACGATGCATGGGGGGAAAGTCGTTATTTATGGCGACGCCAGAGACGTCTTAGCTCAGACTTTCCAGAACGGTAAGATATTTGTTAAAGGTAATGCTGGTAATAGGGTTGGTATTCAGATGAGGGAGTATAAGGACAAGAGACCTTACCTAATTATAGGCGGTTTCGTTGATGACTATCTGGGCGAGTATATGGCTGGAGGTGTGATTATGGTTTTAGGTACTAATGTTAGGAGGGAGCCGGTAGGTAATTTCGTGGGTAGCGGTATGGTAGGTGGGAGGATTTATATAAGGGGTAAGGTTTCACCCTCAAAAATAGGTCTACAACCACCTAGATACGAGACGGTAAGGTTTTTGAAGGCTTTGTTACTTGAGGGTTTAATTACTACTGAGGAGTTTGAGGGTTTAAGAGATAAGGAGTATATTGAGATCATGGATAAACTGGAGGGTAAGGCTAAGGAATACGCAAAGAGGTTATTTGAAGAGAAGGTCGGCATACCGACTTACGAATATAGGGAGTTAACTGATGAGGAATTTAAGGAGTTATCCCCGATTATAAGAGATTACTCTGAGGAAATGGGTAGTGATTACACCGAGTTGTTAAAGGAAAAGTTTACTGTGATTAAGGCTAGAAAGAAGTGATTTTAGTTTTTAAGTTATAAACTCGAATAGTATTATGGGTTGTTGTATTTTAGCAAAATTAAAGTAATTGGAAATAGTAGTGTTGCAGAGAAAATTAGGGACTTCTTATCCCAGTTAGGGTATTATGTAGTTGATGATGATGAAGAGGTTAGGGTTGTTGTTGGTTCTCTCTCACGTGGATTAAAATATATTAACAAGAAGCCGGTTATTGTTGTCTCACCTTCAGGTAATTACGTAATCCCGCTACATAAAGAGGGTAGGGTTTCGTTTTTGGCCTCAATTATTGCTGACTTAATGGACTCCACTTTAGTACTTACCTCTAAATTTGCTGAGATGGGTTTATATAGTGTTCAAGAGTTTTCATGGATTAACGGCCTTTATTGGAAAAAGTATGAGAAGGTGAAGGAGGTAAATAAGAAGTTATTGGAAAAGGGTAGGGTTTCTGTTTACGTAGATGACCACGTGAAGAGGTACTATGTTCCTAAGGAGGGAGGCTATGTTATTTCAGAATATCCTTGTGATGCAGACATCATAATTGGGGGAGACGGTAGTTGTAGTGCACTTTACCTTTATCCATATAAGGTTGTGGTAGGTTTGAAATATATTTCACCTATGCCTTTGGAGGTGATATTATACAGTATTAAGCTTACTTTAAAATCAATTTACTTGAACGAGAACAGGCTTGACGTTATAGTTTCATCTATTGGTGATAGGAGGCTTTTGGAGTTAGCTAAGCTGTTTAATGCTGAAGTGGTTAAAGTGAGTGGTGATACTTGCGAGTCTCTACTCCTTCAATACGGTGGTAAGATCATCCTAAAAGGAGTTAAAAGGGCTTTTGGATTAGAAACTTGTTTGGGTGTGGCACAAGTTGAAGGTTTATAATGAAGTTTTAGATGATTACGTTGAAATCAAGACACCAATAGAGAGAATAGTGAGTTTGGATCCGGCAACTACAGAAACAATTTTTCTTTTAGCTTTGGGGGATAAAGTTATTGCAACTGATGCATTTAGCTATAGACCGGAAGAGGCGAGGAAAAAACCTAAAATAGGTAGTTATACTCATGTTAATTTAGATTTTTTAAGGGATAACAAACCAGATATTATTTTTACTACTATGGGCGCTCAGAAGTTTCTCACTAAGAAATTGATAGATGAGGGGTTTACAGTTTACCCAGTCCCAGTCCCCACCTCAGTTTCTAAGATACTTGATAATGTATTATTAGTGTCTTTAGTATTAGGCGTTCACGACAAGGGAAGGGAGCTTTACTCAATTCTTTTATCTGAGATTAACAAGTACAGAAGGAATGTTGATAAGAGGGTTAAGGTGTATATTGAGTTTGATTTAGGCGGTCCTATTACTGCGGGGTTTCCTTCTCATGTCAGTGATGCGGTTTATATTGTTGGTGGTATCAACATTTTTGATGATAACCCTAACGCGTATTTTACACCGTCCGATGATGAGGTAATAAGGAGGAACCCAGATGTTGTTATTTACGAACCTAAAAGGCTTACCGATTATGAAAAGGAAAGGTTTTTACTAAAACTTAAGGAGAGGGGGTTAGAGGCTTTATCTAAGAAGGTAGTGTTCACTAAGGGAGATTTCTTAGCGCATCAAGGGCCTAGTTTTATTACTGAAGGGCTGAGTTTCTTATATTCGGTTTTAACCAAAATTCATTATAGGCAGTAATATGAAACAGAATAGAAAGAGTTGAATTTATATCTTTTAGATACATAAAAAGTTTACAGATTTGTATAGACACATTTACCTCTTTTTTGTGATTTTATTTACAGCTGAGGAAATCTTTCTGCCCAAAAGAGTCTTTATAATAGAATATCCAGCTATAACTACTCCTAAGGCCATAAAGAATTCTGTTACCGTGGATATAATACCAGAATATGTATAGAATTCATTCAAATGGGAATATGGTAATACTGCATAATGTACGTTTACGTATTGTTGGTTAGGTGTTGGGTTATTTAGTGCAACAATATAATTTCCCGGATTTACTTCTATTGCTATATATCCACTATTGTTTCCGATCAATGTTAGTCTATTATTAAAAACATATACATTAACATTACTTGAATTTGTGATTACATACACTGTATTATTATAATTATTAGCTGTCAAATTAACTATTTTTATTGTTGATTGTGGTGGCACTTCTATTTTATTTTCATGAGAAATTAATGCGGTGTCAATTTCATGGTAATAGGGTAAGTATAAAGGCATTGCAATATATAGTGCGAATGAAATGAAAAATATTAATAAGCCCACGATTATTAGTAGTAAATTTTTCGACATCATAACGTTTTAAACTAACCCAAAGCTTAAATTCTTATATTTTAATCATAGCCTATGCAAGGTGTTTACGAAATCTGTTGAGGTGTTGGATACAACATTAAGGGATGGGGCACAGGCAGCTAATGTATCCTTTACTTTAAATGATAAAATAAGGATAGCACTACTTTTGGATGAATTAGGGATAGATTATATTGAAGGAGGTTGGCCTGGATCAAATCCAAAGGATGAGGAGTTCTTTAAAGAGATAAAGAAGTACTCCTTATCACATTCTAAGATAGCTGCCTTCGGAAGTACTAGGAGGAAAGAGTTTAGTGCGGATAAAGACCCTAGTTTAAATGCTATTATAAAATCAGATGTAGATGTTGCTGTGATATTCGGTAAGTCATGGGATTTACATGTGAAAGAAGTACTAAAGGTATCATTAGAAGATAATTTAGACCTAGTCTATGACAGTATCTCGTATCTTAAATCCCACGGTATGAAGGTAATATTTGATGCGGAACACTTTTATCAAGGCTACAAGGAAAATAAGGAGTATGCTCTTCAAGTATTAAAAACTGCAGAAAGTGCAAAAGTAGACGTTTTGGTTTTAGCAGATACTAACGGGGGGTCTCTACCCCATGAAGTTTACGAAATTACAAGCGAAGTTGCGAAAAATGTTAAGACTACTATAGGGCTTCATATGCATAATGATTCTGGTTGTGCTGTGGCTAATACTCTAATGGGTGTTTTAGCTGGGGCTAGGCATGTACAAGGTACTATAAATGGAATTGGGGAGAGGACTGGGAATGCTGATTTAATACAAATTATACCCAATTTATCGTTAAAGATGGGGTTCAAGGTTTTAAAAGGTAATGATGGCCTTAAGAAACTTAAGGAAGTCTCTAGGATTGTTTATGAGCTTGCCGGTTTACATCCTAATCCATATCAACCTTATGTAGGCGATTTTGCTTTCGCCCATAAGGCTGGGGTTCATGCTGATGCCGTAATGAAGGTTACAAGGGCTTATGAACACATTGATCCTTCTTTAGTAGGAAATACAAGGAGGTTTGTAATTTCTGAACTTTCTGGTACTTCCAATTTGCTTACTTACTTAGACTCCCTTGGTTTAAAGATAGATAAGAAGGATCAGAGGTTGAAGAATGCACTCCAAAAGATTAAGGAGTTAGAAAATAGAGGTTATAGTTTTGATTTAGCACCTGCATCTGCCCTCTTAGTGGTTATGAAAGAGATCGGTCTTTACAAGGAGTTAATAAATGTTGAATATTGGAAAGTGATTAACGAAAAAGACTTGGCAATAGCTGTCGTTAAGGTTAATGGGAACTTAGAGGTTGCCGAAGGCGTTGGGCCAGTGCATGCGGTTGACATAGCTTTAAGGAAAGCTTTACAAAAAGTTTACCCAGAACTTTCTAACGTTAAGCTCACTGATTACCGTGTAATTCTACCCGGTGAAATCAAAAATACTGAAAGTGTTGTTAGGGTTACTATTGAGTTCACTGACGGTAAGATTAGCTGGAGGACTGAAGGTGTTTCAACTAGCGTTATTGAGGCTAGTGTAATAGCTCTGATCGACGGGCTTGATTATTATCTTCAGTACAAGAAGTTAAAAGCGGAAAAGGTTATTAATTAATATGCATTCATGGGATCCAGGGGGAGCGACTGAAAGTAAAAGTAAGTTATATATTTATCTAAGGTTTCTGAGGATAGAACAGACGTTTTTCAGTTTGCCAATGGCGTATTTAGGTGCCTTTGTTGCAATCAAAAGAATCCCGCCAATTCCTATTTTAATATTAATTTTCCTTTCTTTATTCTTTTTGAGGACTGCTGGGATGACTAATGATAATTTGGCTGATAGGGAGATAGATGCTAGAAATCCTAGGACGAGGACAAGGCCTTTAGTTACCGGGAAAATTAGTGTTAAAGAAGCTAAAATCATAATTGCATTATCTTTGGTACTTTTCTTTATTTCAGCATATTTCGTGAACTTTTATGCATTCATTTTATCACCGTTAGTAGCCTTAGTCGTAATGAGTTATCCTTATATGAAAAGGTATACCGCGTTTGCTAACTATCATTTAGCTAGTATTCAAGGTTTAGCAGTGTTCAGTGGGGCTGTGGCGGTTTTAGGTTTATATTACAACTCTTTCGTTCAAGTTATGGAGGGAATTCCGTGGTTTTTCGTTATCGCAACTATATTTTGGGCTGTAGGGTTTGATTTATATAATCACATCCCAGATGCGGAGTTCGATAAGTCAATGGGGTTACATAGTTTTGCTGTATTATTAGGCAATAAAGCTTTGCCGTTTGCCGGGCTAAACCAACTGATCTCAGTCGTGTTAGCGTTTTTGGGTGATTGGTTTTATCATTTAGGAATTATTGCTTATATTGCAACTGTGTTACATGGCTTAATAATGTTATATGCGTTTTACTTAGCTAATAAGGGGAATTTCGGTAAGGCGTTCTATTACAATATTTACTCATCAGTAGTGTTAGGAATAGGAGTAATAATTGATATAGCTGTGTGAGCAGTATCGGCAATTCCAGTGAGTTATTCATCGTCAGCCTCGGGTTCTCTCTTCACCAATAAGTATAGGGCGGGCCTCATCACCAATTTAAACCAGCACTTTTACACTTATCACCCCAGCCGCTCTTTAAACCCTCAATAATAATGTTCAAGTACTCTTCCGTAGGTTTGTGTTCTTCTCCCGGGGAAGAGACGTATACATATGCATAATACTCCTTCCCTATGTTGTCTTTTACTTTTACTACATCCCTAATATATTTTATTAAATGTTGTTCAGCTTTATCTAGTGCGTTTAACTCATTTTCGAGCATTACGTATATATAACCACAAACTTTACCTCCCTTTTCTTCTTTTAAGTTAGCACAGTAACCCCATCTACAAGGGGTATCAAATATTATCTTATAATCTTCTAAAATCGCTGGAATCTTCTTTAGAATAGTCCTTACTCCTCTTTGAAGTAAAACCTTTTCGTTAGTGTTTTCCGCATACGCAAAATAGTTTACGAGTACTGGCATTCCTACATATTTTGCGTAATCTCCTTCATCTATTACCTCTCTCCCAGAAATGTCTTGATTATATACGTAAATGTTAACGTTATCTAGGTAATATCTCCTTTTTGGATCAAAATAGACTCTAATTTTTTCTCTAACATATAGGTCTGATGGACTTCCGGTGTAATCTTCAACCTCATCAAGTTTTCTAAGTAATTCATCATCTATTTCATAAACTTCCCCGTAAATTACACCATCACCTTTCACTACGCCAGGATAAGCCCCTAGGTCATACATTTTAAAACCTTCAGTAAAAGCTAGTCCTACAAATCTGCTATTTTTCAAAAAATGGTTTAGTTCAAATCCAAATCTTAACGAACCGTAGACGAATATATAAGTAATTTTAACCACCTCCGCCACTGATGTAATCTAACCATAACTGGAGTTCGTCTTCACTTAAGTTTTTCCTATTGTTACCTTTTACAATTTCAGCCTTAATAATTTCCACCTCTTCCCCTTTTATTTCCCCATGAATCTCTATTATAGGCATTTCCTCCTCCCCTACATCAATTCCACCAGCTTCAGAAATAGATGGGGGAGTATAATAGATCGTTAGCTTACTTCCTTCTACTACTACTGAGTAATTTGGTTGATTTTTAAGTTCTATCACCTTATTAAGATTTAATTTTAGCACGTGTATATTTTTTGACTATTAGTTTAAAATTATCCATTCCAACTACAATTATTTCCTCATCCTTAGCTATATATTCGTCGCTTATAGCCTTCCAATACTCCCCTTCAACTATTACGTAACCCTCTTTGCCCGGTACTAAATCGTCTACTGCTTTCCCTATTTTACCAATATAAGTGTAAATATTTCTACCGCGCGTTTTCCAAATAACATAAAAAATTCTATATGAAATATAACCTACAATTGCTAGCGATGGTACTGCAACTATGGGGTTTTGGTATTGTCCAGTAAGTACTAAAAGTAATATGACTACTACTATGATAATTACTGGAATTGCAATATGGCTTACCATAATATTTAATAGTAGTCTGGGGAAAATAATGTTAATGAAAATTGTAGTTCTCGCTTTACTCTTATTATTAATTGCTCCTAGTGGCCTAATAGCGTTTTCCCAACCTGTTACGATATCTTACCCTATGGGGGTTTCATTTTTCTCTCCATTTACAATTTATTACACAAATGAAGTAGTAGGCGTTGTAAATATAACTAATATGTTTATAGGAGATTCTTATCTTCCTAATGGGCAATTCCTAACTCAAGGGAATATGTCCTTACAGCTTAACGCAATGGTTTACGGTAAATATTGGGCGCAAGACGTTATTCTCTTCCATCAAATAAATAATACTTACTTTTCCACCACTTTAGTTTTAAATCTGTGGGATTTAGAAGGGCCTTTTACCACTACTTTCCCTAAAGGTAATGTTAGCGTGTATCAGGGCTTAGGAGTTCTTTGCTATATAGGCCCTACGTTTACAGTAAATTTACCTATTAATATAGAGCTCTTTATGGTAATCAATTCCACTTCATTATCCTTCGGATATTATATCAACGGTCATAAGGGTATTTATTATACTGCCCCGATAGGTGGGCAATTCCAGATTGGAGGTTACTCTATTGCGGGTGTACCTAACGACTTAGAATTTGTCTTTGGAGGTCCGGGGGGAGGTAGCTATGTTAAGGCCTTCGTTTACGGAAGCATGAACTTATATATACTTCAAAACGGTAATCTGCAAATAGTGCCTTACGCATTGTCGGTAGGCTTTGACACTGCCGAGAGTGTAGTTGGTATATCTTCTAATGCTGATCTAAGTAATTTATGGTCACCTTACGTAACTCTCTCCGCTGGAAGTGACGACTTACAAGTATTATGGCCTGTGAAGCCGGCTCTTAATGTGATTCATAAGAACTCTTCCGTCATAGTTAATTTGAGTTATAATGGGAAACCTATTCCATGGCAAAATATTGAACTGGAGACTTTAAGTATAACCGGTCTTCAAGTTTCATCCACTGGCGTTACAAACTCCTCTGGTTACACTGTTTTAAATACTAATTCAAGTGTTTTCGTAGTTTATTATCCCGGGAATTTCACCTTAGCCTCTACGTATTACATCTCAGTACCGTATCTTTCTAATTTTGTTTCTGACATAGAATCAGCATATAATACTTTAGTCAACTTTATCACACACTATAACTTTAAACACGCTATTGTGTCCTTTTTTGGTAATGTGAAAAATAACGTTGTTTACAGCAATAAGGTTGCAGTAAATTACGTAATTTTAGAATATATTCTCAGTTTTATATGTGGCGTTATTATTTCAGCTATACTACTAAAATTTAAACGCTGAATACATAAATATATTGTATGGTATCAGTTGCTGATATAATAGGAATAGTGTTTCTGCTGATTATTGTTATAATACTGTTAGCCTTATCCCTTAGGGTTGTAGCCGAATGGCAGAGAGCTGTAGTGCTTAGGTTGGGAAGGGTATTAGGCGTTAAAGGTCCGGGAATAATAACTTTAATACCTTTTGTAGATAGGCCTTTACTAGTAGATTTAAGAATCGTTACCGTGGATGTCCCCCCGCAAACTATAGTCACTAAGGATAACGTTACTGTCACTATAGATGCCGTAGTTTACTACAAAGTAATTGATCCCTTAAAAGTGATAGTGACGGTAAGTAATTACCAATTAGCCGTACTTAATCTAGCTCAAACTTCATTAAGGGATATAATAGGACAAATGGAGTTGGATGAGATTCTATCTAAGAGAGAGGAAATAAACAAGAAATTGCAGTCAATTTTAGATGAAGTAACAGAAGGCTGGGGAATTAAAGTGACTCAAGTCACTGTGAGAGATATAAGATTATCACCAGAGTTGCTCTCAGCGATGGCCGAACAAGCTAAGGCAGAAAGGCTAAGGAGGGCTAAGATAATTTTAAGTGAAGGAGAAAAACAAGCCTCCACAATTTTAGCTGAGGCTTCCCAATCTTATCAAAACAACCCAGTAGCGTTACAGCTGAGATTCTTAGAAATGCTCTCAGATATTTCTCAGAGAGGTAATATGGTAATCGTAGTCCCAGCTGGGCAAGAGTTCTTCGCTACTTTATCAACTCTCAAAGTTGTAAAATCTTTGCAATCATCAGCTGGACCAGGATAAATCATTAAGTCATTGGAATTTTTTATCTCATCATCGTAATATACTATTCGTGGGGGTTAAAATGGATATACGGGAGGAAGTGCTGATAAGACTAAAAGAAGCTGTAGACTTGTTTATAAGTTACGATAAGGCTTACTTATTAATTCCAGAGATTAGGACTAATATTGGTTATGCATTACCAGATGCAAAAACAAGTGATGAAGTAGCCGCAATTCCAGGTAGGTTGACCGTAGCTTTTAATAAGGTAATTTATTGTTTACCTCCGGCATTTGGTGCCTCTGATCATGTTGCTAGAGTGATCATAACGGCTATGAAATACGATAAGAGGATGAGAAGTGCAATAAATTTAAAGTACTACAAAGAGATTGTAGACTCCCTTCCTTCAAATAACACTTTTATATTTGATAGGAGCAGTGAGCCGGAAGAGAGTAGGAGTAAGGAACATCACACTATGAATTTTATGGTAGAATCGGCTTATAAGAAGCTTGGGAAAATACCTAATTATATAGTTGATATTGGTGATTTTGGAAAGGAGCCTTCGATTTATGTTATTGATGAAGATCCTAAAAAGGTTGTGGAAAAAAGTCTGAAACTCATAGACTATATAAAGAGGTTTGAATGATCTTACTTTTTGAATATTTCTTCTATGTTCTTCTTGCATCCTTCTATGATGTTTAGAATTTTTTCGACTTTTTGATCATCGAGTTTATCTCTATTATTATATATGACTAAACCTATTTCGAACAGCGAGTCTACTAATTTCTTTTTTACCGGATTGTTTTGAATCAAATCTTTTTCAGCCTTAATCTCTTCGAATTTTTTCCTTCCTTCTTCAGTTAAAGAATAAATCTTTTTACCGTCTTTTTCCTCAACCTTTACATACCCTTGTTTTATTAACCCCCTTAAAATCGGATAAATCGACCCAGTACTAGGCTTATATAACCCGTTAGTTTTCGCGTTAATGCTTTTGATAATCTCATAAACGTACATAGGTTTTTCTTGTAGTAAAGAAAGTATCATAAACTTTAGTGCCCCTCTCTTCATTCGCTCTAGCGATATTCGTTTCATCTATTATACTTAGGATTTTCAAATTAAAAATAATTTTAGGTTATCCCAAAATCCTACTATTCCTAAAGTAACTTTATATTCTAATTAAGATAGTTTACTAAATATGAAACAAAGTAGAACAGTTGTTATAGGAGCGGGAAACGCTGGTAGTGTAGTGGCAAATTCTCTTTCAAAGAGAGGTTTAAGTGTAACAGTGATTGAACCGTCAGAATACCATTTATATCAGCCTGGGCTAGTTGACGTAATTGTGGGCGATGAAAGACCCGAGAGTGTTATTAAACCTATAAATGAGGTTCTAGATCCACATATTGAATTAGTGAAGGATAGGGCTATAAAAGTATTACCAGAAGAGAGGAAAGTAATAACTAGTACTGGTAAAGAAATAAATTACGACTATCTAGTAATCTCACCAGGGGTTCAAAACGTAAAAGGTAAGTTACCGGCATTTCACACTCTCGATGAAGCTATAAATCTCAAGAAAATGGTTGAAAGTTTTGAGGGGAAGAACATAATAGTAGGCTATTACGGAATTATCAAATGTCCAGCTGCTCCTTTTGAACTCGCATTTTTATTAAAACAGAAGTTTCCAAAGGCTAAAGTAACGTTACTCAATCCAGTTTCTCAACCTCCAGAATTACAGAAGCCTATGGCTGAAAAATTAGGTAAAAGAAGTAGTGAGCTAAACGTAGAAGTGATTAGAGGTGCGAAAATTAGGGACGTTGATACTCAATATAAGGTAATCGAAATAGAGGATGGCCAAAGACTCAAGTACGATTTAGCATTAATAGATACTCCTATTAAAGTAGGTAATGAGTTCTCTAATTTAGTTGATAATTCTGGCTTTATTCCAGTAGACAAACAAAGTTTACAATTAAGAGGATATGATGATGTTTATGTCATAGGTGATGCTACTAATATCATGTTACCTCCTAAGACTGGTGCCATTGCCCATTACGAAGCTCTACACGTAGTTAAGAGTATAGTAAATAAAATTTATGGTTACGGTAAGGTTCAATTTGATGGTAGTGCTATGTGTGCTATTTATGGTGGTGAAGGTGACGGGTTTTTTGTATATATGAATTATAGTAAGAGTAAGGCTTTTGGGCCTAGCCCAGTTTTCAGAAGTGCGAAAAAAGCGTTTCAAAGTCTTTACTGGCTCTCTTTAAAAGGCGTAATAGATCCGTTTTTGGAGTTTTCTAAAAGGTTCCTCAGCGGTGGTCCTTAACTCATCGCTCGTTAGTGCTCGGCGTCATCATCAGCTAAGGAGCGTTCTTCACCAATCTGATTCTTCCCACTTCATCATATCAGAAAATGCGGGTCAGCTCACCTATCGCTAGGGGTGGAACCTCCTCATCTAAAAGAGTTTTTAATTTGGGAGTAGAGAGTATTTTGATGTTATTAGATGATATGATTGATGAATTAAAATTTTCGCTTAAAGGTAAAAAAGTAATTAACGCTTGTGTAGGTATATCATATACTTCAGTGTTATTAAGCGATAATAGTATGGGGATTTCCCACACAATTATTGATGGAGAAAACTCCTTAAGCGGTGAAATATTAGGGCAAGACTTAGAATATTTAACGGAGAACTTAAAGTCTAATTCATTGGAAAGAGGAATTACAGTAGCTATATTAAACGCCGTAAGCAATATGGAAAATTACGAAACTGGGGATCCTCTAGATTTGTTAGAGGGAAATAAGCTTTGTTTATTCGGTTTTTCTCCGACTATAGAGACTACTAAGTTTTCATCAGTTATTATTTACGATTTTTCAAACCCCTCTCCTCAGACAATGGGTAAAGTTATTGTTAAACCCTTCTCTTCCTTGGTTAATGAGGTTTGCAATACTGCTGTAATCTTCGGCTCAGCGTTAGTATTAGGTCATACTGAGAAAATACTAAAATCAGTTTCTGCTGACCATTTAATTCTTTCCGGGATCTCTTCAGTTTATGCACCTTCTACTTTACGCAGTTACGGGTTTGAATATGTAGGCAAGGTTGTACCATTAGATAAGATTAGGGCTTTTAGAATTATATGTGAAGGTGGGGTCGGAAGACAACTCTCAAAATATATTGACAAGATATATAAGAAATTATAATTCGCTTTTTATTTCGCTGATATCCTTATAACAGTTGTCCTTATATCTTAATTCCTCATCTGGGCAACCGTTTTCTTTTACTACCTCAACTCTTAAATCCTGGATTGGTTTCTTAGCCTTTATCAATTCATTTAACTTGACATAACTTATGGCAATTCTTGATAGTACCCTTATATCATCTCCTAGAGTATAACTAATGTTCATAGCCTTTTTAGCGTTCTCTTTATACTTGGTATCGTTTACTATTGCCCATAGCTTAGCAAAGAAAATTGAGGCTTCTGCATTAGCTAAGGGTTCGTAAACTATGTATGAAGTTATAAGATCCTCATTTATTGAATCCCTAAAGCCTATAGAGGTTGAGAGAGTTTTATCTATGTATTCAGCTATTTTCTTTGCCATATTAAGGTAAGTCTCATCGAAAGTCTTTTGATAGAGGGATATAAGTGCTTCTCCAGCTAAAGCCTCATCAATCAATAGTCCTTTTACCTCTTTCCTATTACTCCTATACACTTTTCCCTCCTCATCAATTCTCTTCAACAGCTCTTCCTTTGTAGCCTCATCAATTCCTAAAATTATGCTGACCGCTAAATTACTAGTATAAGTATAGTCAAGCTGGGGTTTTTCACTTGTGAGCAAATATTTTGCTAAAGGATCTACGGGTTTTGCGATATCGAGAACTTTTACGTATTCCTTATGAATTGAGGAGTAAAATTTAAGGAACTCTACAGCTCTAAAATCTACTGGGTTTCCGTCTAATACATAGTTTATAATATCATAAAAATCCACGGGATTAACTTCTTCTACTTCTTTGGGCTCTTGGTACTCTAAGGGTTTTAGTTTATCTCTTTTATAA
>Ga0080003_1000903_pt1 | contig 17446 bp, 18 predicted proteins | sample JossMetagenome_FD_69206 | JGI IMG/M metagenome (GOLD analysis project Ga0080003, IMG submission 69206) | Hot spring microbial communities from Joseph's Coat, Yellowstone National Park, USA - JC2_E (SPADES assembly) (version 2) | ecosystem: Environmental > Aquatic > Thermal springs > Hot (42-90C)...
ATGCAAGCGATACGAGGGGAATAGATGTAATAAGAGGCAAGGTGAAGGAGTTTGCAAAAACATTACCTTTGGAAGAGGGGCTTGTAAAGATAATATTTCTTGATGAGGCAGATGCACTTACACCAGAGGCACAGCATGCGCTTAGGAGGACAATGGAAAAGTATGCTTCTACAACAAGGTTTATACTTAGTGCAAATTATGCTAGCAAGATAATAGAACCCATACAGAGTAGGTGTGTTGTTCTTAGGTTCAAGCCCCTTAATGTGGATGAGATGAAGAAATTTATAGAAAGGATAGCGAAGGGCGAGTCATTAGAGATAGACGAAAAGGCTATAGAAGCGCTGATATATGTTAGTGAAGGTGATTTAAGAAAACTAACAAATATACTGCAAAGCGCAGCCATATTAGATAAGCGAATAACAGAAAAGAGCATATATGATATAGCAGCGAGGGCAAGGCCAAAGGAAATAGTTTCTATGCTTAAATATGCTTTGAGCGGCGATTTTCTCAAAGCAAGAGACGAGCTTAACACACTTATTTTTGTATATGGCATGAGTGGCGAGGATATACTAATGCAGTGCTATAGGGAAGTACCGAACATGCAAATAGACGATAAAGCAAAGCTTGAGATAATGGATAAGATCGGTGAATGCAATTTTAGAATAGTTGAGGGGGCAAATGAAAGAATACAGTTAGAGGCTATGCTTGCAAATATTGCATTGGCGTCAAAGAAATGATATTCCCTACGAATAAATTTGTGAGCTTTCTCTATGCATTCTGTAAAAAGTGTTAGAAATTCTTTTTGCAAAGCAATTAAAATAATTACTAGTCTGGGCTAATCAAGCTAAGCATACGGCTTTCTTGCAAATGTTAAATATCCAGTGTGCCATATGCCTTTGTTTGTTGGTCTCATTCCCTCTTCCCTAACAAGATAATCTCTCACAATCACCTCTACAACATGTATATCGCTGAACTTTAACGCGTTTAGCTTTTTCACGTATTTGCTTACTTGCTCCGTGTGTGGCAAAAAGCTTACCACATAGCCGCCTGGCTTCAAAGCCTTTTTGACATTTCTTAGTGCTTTTTCAGGATTGGGCATATCTAACGTTATTATATCAACATCTTTTTCGTATATCTTCTTTGTTATATCAGCATTTCTAAATGTTATATTGTTTAAGCCAAGCAACTCAGCATTCTTTTCTCCTATCTTGATAAAATCCTCTCTGATATCATATGAATACACGTGCTTTGCTATTCGAGCAAGAGCTATAGTAAGCCATCCGCTTCCGGTGCCAGCATCGATGCATATACTTTCTTTGTCTATGCATGTGTATGCAAGCAGGATGCCTATATCCTTTGGGAGCATAACCTGTGGCCCCCTTTTAAGCTTCCTATAGATGTGCGGATATATGAACATTTTATCACTTATTTTTTGCTTTTTACCCTTTCCTTCTTGTTTATCTTTTCATTTATTTCTTCCTCATTTTTATTCCAGTCTTTTTTAGTTGGACATGTCGGATCTAAGCACATCTCAAAAACCTTCTTTCCCCTTCTGAATATTTTAACTATTGGTGTATGACAATAAGGGCATATCTTTCCTGTTGGCAAAACCTTTGCAGCTTGTGGTAGTGGATATGTTACATTGCACTGAGGCCAGTTTGTGCAGCCTACAAAGCTCTTGCCGTTTTTAGAATGCTTAATTATTAAATCTCCGCCACATTTGCACTTTCCCAATACCTCTCCTTTCGATGTTTCTTCCAAGCCTTCTTTAAGGCTCTTGCCTATCTCTTCTTCTTTGCTTTTAAATTCGCTAATTATCCTTTCTATTATCTTTTTACCCTCTTCTATGACATCTTCTTTTCTTGCCTTTCCACGCATGATATTATTCATATCCTCTTCTAATTTTCTTGTTAGCTCTTCATCTAGAATTTCCTTACAATTCTCCTTAAGCGCATTATATACGCTCATTCCAAAATTAGTAACCTTTATGCTGCTCCCTTGTATATAGTTTCTCTTGAAGAGTGTATCTATAATTTCAGCTCTTGTTGCTTTTGTTCCCAAGTTTTTCTTTTCCAATAGGCTTATTAGACTTGCTTTTGTGAACCTTTTTGGTGGTGTTGTTTTCAGTTCTTTTTCGAAAACTCTATCTATCTTTATCTTTTCTCCTTCATTCAACTCTGGCATAGGCTTATTCTGAGCTTCAATGTACGGAGCATAAAACCTTAGCCAGCCTTCCTTCTTTATTATTTCGCCATTGGCTCTATAGAGTTCACCATTGGCATCTAATGTTACTTCTGTTTTTTCTATCGTAGCATAATCTGCAAAGCAGGCAAGAAATCTCTTAACAATAAGGTCATATATCTTTTCTTCATCATTTTCTAAGCTTTTTGGTAATATACCTGTAGGAAAGATCGCCGGGTGTGCTTCATCCTCTTTCTTTCCCTCTGCAGGCCTAAAGCGCTTTTCTTTGATTAAGTTATTTGCAAGCTCGCTATACTTGTTGTTCTTGCTGAGTTCTGATATTATCCTCGGTAGATTAAGCGAATAAGGCAGCTTCTGCGATGATGTTCTTGGATAAGAAATATAAGCCCTTTCGTAAAGAGATTGAGCTATTGCGAGTGTTCTAGAAGGATCAATATTAAATACTCTGCTAGCTTCAAGCTGGAGCGTTGTTAAATCGAAAGGTGGAAGTGGCCTTTCTAAGATCTCTTTGCTCTCTACTTTTTTGACGAGTGCTTCTTTTACCCTACTTCTTTCAAGCGCTTCATCAGCAACCTTTTTGTCAAAAATATCCCCTTTTCTGTTTTCAAATTCAACACCTTTTGATACAATATATATTTTCCAGTAGGGCTTAGGTGTAAAGGTGTTTATCTCCATCTCTCTTTTTGCGAGTATTGCAAGTGTGGGTCCTTGGACTCTTCCTATGCTTACAGTCTTCTTTACACCATTTGCATATAGAGAGCGCATAAGCGCTCTACTCATATTTATGCCCCACATCCAGTCTATAATGTGCCTCGTTTCACCAGCATTGAAGTTGTTTTCATCAAAAGGATTGATGTTTTTATATGCATTTACCAAATCCTCTTTTGTTGTTGTAGAAAACTTCATTCTGAGTGCAACGCTCTTCTCAACATCGCTATTCACATTGCCATGTGTTATAAATCTAATAATATTTGTTCCTATTACTGTTCCTTCTATATCATAGTCGCAGGCGTTTATGAAAAGATTGCACCTTCTACCTATCTCCTCTATAGTGTCAAGATACTTCTTTGTAAAGTAGGCTTTTTTATTAGCTAAGTATGATGGAACCCACTCTACATCAAAAATAGGGAAACCCTTACTTCCTTCCTTCTGCCTTATTGTAAATAAATGGCCTGCTGCAGCAACAACATATAAAATATCATCCCCATTTCTTAATTCATAATAACTTATTCCGCCAAACGAATATCTCTTATACTCCCCCTCCGCTAAAGAGCTCGCTAGCCTTAAGGCTACGCTTGGTTTTTCAGCTATAATTAACTTGTTCATCAAATCAGTTACTTACCTCTCTTTTTTGTTTTTTGTTTTGGCTTTGCTGCTATGTTATTAATTTTAGAACCATAGTATGACATGTAGAATCCAATTGCGATTGTTATTAGTGCTACCGCATAGAAAATGTAGCTCCCACCTGAATATATAAATACTATTATTGCGAGAATAGTAAGTACTATAACTGTTATTGCAAGGTAGAACAAATGTTTCTCATCATATGTGGGTTCCATCAAGACCACATTCTTTAAATCTACATTTATATTTAAATATCATACATATATTACGTTTTGGTAGTTTTTATGTATAGCGCTCTGTTAATAATAGGAATTACGGTTCTCTCTGCATTTATTGCATCAATAGCCCAGTATATCTTCAAGAAAAATCTTCCAAGATTCGGGGCAAACATAAGAGAACTAATTCGTGTATTTAAAAATAAATGGATACTACTTGGTGCATTTATATATATAATTGCACTGCCAATTTATCTCTTTGCCCTAGAAAATGGCGCACTCTCTTTTGTTTATCCAACCTTTGCAAGCTCATTTATATTTGTGCTTCTATTTTCAAAATTCGGCCTTGGCGAAAAGATTGGTCTTGTAAGAATAATAGGCGTATTGCTTGTGGTGGTTGGAATAGCAATAGTTGCACTGACCTTCTAGTGGTGCTATGGAACAACAACAAACAAGAAAAGCGATTATTGCGATGGTTCTTGTAGCAAGTACTTTTCTTGGTGGCTTCGGCCAATTTCTATTCAAACTAGGGCTAAGCAGCCATAGCCATATAATTTTTATTTTGTTTATATTCTTTGGAATCGTCTCTTATCTTATTTCTACCGCATTTTATTTTTTCGCACTTAGCAGAGCAACTCTAAGCTGGGTTTACAGCTTTGGTGGCCTTTCATATATTTTTGCAACTCTGCTTGCGATGCTTATTGAACCTATTCCAGCATTAAGGTGGGTCGGAGTAATAACCATAGCAGTTGGCACAGCACTGATAGGTATTAGCTAATCATTTCTCTTCTTTGTTCTTGCTTTCTTTGATTAGCTTTACGCCAAGATCTGCAAATTTGTAGCCTATGCTAGCAAAAAGAAATAGGATAACTATTTGTAAGAAGATGAAGCCTGTTTCTTTTGCAGTGGTGGCAAGGGTGTTTGTTAGGGTGGAGATAGAACCATTTATGCTAGGCTGATTTGGCAAAGGAGCATAACTTTCTGAATTCAAGCTTGCATATAAGCCGTATCCGATGAAGAAAGTTGCAAGTAATATTATCACTCCTAAAGCAATCAGGGTATATCCTAAGATTGAAGGCATAAAACCACACTTAAATAAATATCAAGACAATATAAATCTTTCTCTGTCAAAGAACTTTTCACTTAAATATAAAACGGCACAGCTCGTTATTATGAGAACAACTAGTAAAATAATGAAGAAACGTAGATTTAGTTTGGCGAGGTTGAAGATAGAAGCGAATGGTATTACAAGCAGTGGCAATATAAGAAGAGTACTTATTTGTTGCGCCTCTTTTATTCCTCTAACTTTTGTAGAAATCAGAACAACAAGTCCAATAGTTGTGAGCGCAAGAAAAGGTGCATTTAAGAGCATCATATACCAAGCAATATTCGGAAATATAGCTATTCCGAAAGAGCTGAGCGAGAGATAATCAGTTATCGAGGCATATATTAGAAATACTGCAATTGTAAGTATAACTGCGGGTATAAGTGAAGCAAATATTTTTCCTATCAGCAGTTCTCCGTTTGTTGTGGGCGTGTTAAGCAGAGCTTCTGCAGTCTTCCTTTCTTTCTCTCCAGCAAAACTGTCTGCAGCAAGAACAGATGCTGTTATTATCGGCATTGTCATGAAAATGGGCCCAAGGATATTTATAGAAAAGAATTCAACGAAATAAAAATTTCCAAATGACTGTGGAACAGAAATTCCAGCTATCTGCGGTAGTATTGTACTGCCAGCATACCTTGCAATATAAAATGTGAAGAAGGGAAGCAGCACAGCAAAGAAGATAGGCACGCCTATCATGGGCCCTGAGATCGAAAGGCTGCTAAACGCTTCTTTCATATCCTTCATACTTATAGCCCATATTTTATTCCATTTTATTTTATCACCTGTTCATTGCCTATACTCTCTCTGAGATAACTTACACTCAATATTTTTCCACCCTCCTTTACTATCTCTTCAACAAGCTCTGGCACCTCACTCGCACTTCCGAGCTTTGCATTTATTTTATTCCCCTTTTGTGTAAAGTTCCATCCTCTAAGCAAGAGCTTCTTTTCATTTAAAATGTATACCTCAACATTTATCTCTTTTATAGATGAAAGAATTTGTTCAAGCGAGCCATAAGCTGTCTTTTTACCGTGATCAAGAAGCATGATCTTACCTTTTATTTTGTGCAACTCGTCAAATCTTTGTGTAGCATAGACTATCGTAGCATCTAATTCTTCTATTATGTTATGCAACTCATCTGTAGCATGTGGATCCAAGAATGCTGTTGGTTCGTCAAGAAGTAAGACTTTTGGATTGTTTAATAATGCCCTACAAATTGCTATCTTTTGCTTTGTACCTCTGCTTAGCTCACCAACCTTTCTATTAATAAACTCGATTGCATTTAATCTTGAAAGTATTTCTTTAGCTCTTTCAATGATCTCTTCTTTTCTAATCTCATAAAGTGTTCCAAAGAAAATAAGATTATCAATTACACTAAGGTTATCATAAAGGGCATAATTCTCTCCTAAGAAAGAAACATATCTGTTTATATCGCTGTTGTATGGTACTGTTTTATTTCCTAAAATCTCTATATAGCCTTTATCTGGCCTTAATATTCCTGAGAGCAATCTAAGTAGGGTGCTCTTACCAGCACCGTTTGGCCCAAGCAGTATTAACCTTCCACCTTCTTCTAGCGAGAAACTTATATTCTCTACCGCTTTTGTATCAGAAAAATACTTCGATACATTTTTTGCAACTATGTAATGCACATTTATACCTGCCAAACTTATCTGTGATTGCAGGGGGAGAGATTTGAACTCTCGAAGGCGCTAAGCCACAGGATCTTAAGTCCTGCGCATTTTTCTGTGGCTAAAGCCAGACCAGACTCTGCCACCCCTGCAGAAGGTTCAAGCATACATAGATGGGCCTGCTTCTTCAGTATCTGTCGCCTTCTTATAGCTTTCATGTGAGATCTTGGCCTTCTTTACCATCTGCTTGATCTTTGCCTCTACAATTTTGGTCTCTTTCTCAAGCTCGCTTAAGTCTATATCTAAGTTAATTACTTTTTTCAAGCTTGAGAGTGCGATCTCAGCATACTTCGGATCTGTTATCTCTGGATTTACTTCAACAAGTAAGTCTATTATAGGTATATCTAGTACAGAGCTGTTTGCAAGCAGAACCGCGCTAACTCCAGCTACAACACCGTCTTCTATAGGCTTTAGTCCTGCAGCAATAGCATTCTTAAGTATATTTTCATTTGTGCTTACTATAAAAGCATCGTCGCTAGGCTTCTCAGAAGGTATGCCTCCTATCGAAACAATCTCCTTTATGCCTGTTTTCCTTACAAAATCAATAAGCTCGTAGCCAAGCTCATGTACAAGCTCTGTCTGTATTGTAAACTCTGATATCATTGCAAGAATCTTTCTTTCTTTGTCAGCGTATATCCTTACCGGAAACATTGGAACCGCATCATGTATAACAGCTATCGGCGGGAATGATTCGCTATCTATATAGCCAACGTATTTCATACCAAGCTTCTCTATCATGTAGCTATTTGCCATAGCGCCTACTAGTCCTGCTCCCGGAAATCCCTCTATTAGTATATAGCCATTTAGATTTATCTCTTCAAAAAATTTTATTGCTATCATAAAATCAATTAAGTTTTGCTCTTAAAGGCTAAATATCTTTGTTTAAAGTGGGCTAGTTTTCCGTATATTTTTATCTCGATTTCACGAGGATAAATTTATAAATATATCACTCTCATTAATAATCGGGGTGAATGAATGGCTGAAAGAATAGGAAAAGAGAAGATTGAAAGAGAAGACGGTTACCTATACTATATAGGAAAGGACGGCTACGTATGGAGAACGCCTATGAAGACAAATCCGAAAGGAAAGAAGAGCAGGGTCGGAACAGAAAAGATTGAAAGAGAAGAGGGCTATCTATACTTTATAGACAAGAACGGCTACGTAGCAAGAGCAAAGATGAACAGAAAGGGCAGAAAGTAAATTTTTGTTTTTAGGTTTTGTTTTTCTAATTTTTCCTTTTATTAATCTGCTTTTGGCTTAAAATTTAGTATGAGCGGGCATAGCGGGATTTGAACCCGCAACCAACAGCTCCGCAAGCTGCCGTGCTATCCAAGTTACACCATATGCCCACATCTATATTTTTATATGTTTTCATTTTAAAAGTATATATCTTTGTTTTCAAAGGTGGTTTTATAGCAACGCTAGTAGGTAAAGTCTGTACATCATGCGGAAAGCTTTCTCATAAATATGTTGAATTCAAGTGCCCGAACTGCGGTGAAGCCACGATAGTGAGATGTGAGCACTGCAGAGAGGCTTATGTGAGCTATAAATGTCCAAAATGTGGATTTGAGGGACCATAATGGGTAAGGTTGGAGTTGTATTCAAAGTATATCCTGAAAATGGTGAAGAAGAAAAAGTAAGTAAGAGGATAGCAGAAGCACTTAAGCCGAACGGCATACAGCTAGAGGATATAGCATTTGGTATTAAGGTGATAAAGGTTCTTTTTATACATGAGGATACAGAAGGAAGCTCTGTATTTGAAGAGAAGCTTAAAAATATCGAGGGTGTTAAAGAGGTTGAAGTCGAGGAAGAGAGCCTTCTATGATAAGCTAATCTCTCTTTCTAATGCTTCAACTCTTTTGTATCTTTCTTTTATCCTTTTCCAATGTGTTCCTCTCCAATATATCTTTCCGCACTTGCTGCATTTATAAAAGTTTTTGTGCAAAGCATAGATTCTCTTCGGTACTAAATCCTTTACGCTACTTTTACTTACCTTCTTAAGCTTGCCGTTGCAGACAGGGCATATCATACTAGGTAGCTTTGGCTTTAGGTTAAGTGCTCTTATAACATAAGCTAGCTGCTTATCTAGATTGGTATCATTTATAAGAAGAACATCGAAGCCCCTTCTTCTCGACCTTCTAGCAAGCTGCTTGTCTGAAGTCAAAAGTAGCGCCTTTTTCCTCTTTACAAAGCTTATTATTTTGTTGTCAACAGTATATGGTGCATTTTCTACGCTTATTCCACCTAGCCTTAGCCAACGTGCAAGCTTAACAAGCATGTTGTCTGCTACAATCCTCATTTACTTAAGCCTTATAGAATCTAAGTTCATCGGAGCCCTAGCCTCTACCCTAAGCCTGTTGCCTAATGTTCTTGCAAGGTCTTCGCATTTGTTTTCTTCACCATGCATCGTAAAGATTTTCTTGGGCCCTGGCCTGATATTCTGCGTGAAGTTTATAAGCTGTTTTCTATCGCTATGGCCTGAAAAGCCTTCTACAGTTACAACCTGCATGTTTATGTTTTTGTGTACAAGCCTGCCATCTTCATCAGGCACGGTAAGCTCCTTTAGGCCATTCTGTATTCTTCTTCCAAGTGAGCCGACGCTGTTATAGCCTACAAAGATAAGCATGTTCTTCGGATCTTCAGCCATCTCTAATAAGTAATCAAGGCTTGTACCACCATTGAGCATGCCTCCGCTTGCTAATATAACAGATGGGCCTTTTTCTAGCACTTCATCTTTTTCTCCTTTTGCAACTTCAAATATCTCACTCTCAAAAGGCGACCTATTGCTAAGTATTCTATGCTGCAAGCTTGTCTTTAAGTATTCTGGATAAGCGGTGTGTATAGCACTAGCCTCGAGTATCATACCATCAAGATATATAGGAGCCTCTATCTTATACTTAGGATTATTGTTTAGATAAGCTTCTAAAACAAGCATGATCTCCTGGCTTCTTCCTACAGAGAATAATGGTATGAGCACTTTACCTCCATTATCAATTGTCCTCTTAATGTTATCCATAAGCATGGTTTCAGATTCTTGCCTATTTGGCATAACATCCGATGCTGCCCCATAAGTACTTTCTATAAAAAGTGCATCTATCCTTGGATATTTTACATCTGCAGGATCTAGCAATCTGGTGTAACCAAACTTCATGTCGCCTGTGTGCACTATATTATACATACCTTCTCCTATATGCAAATGCACTATAGCACTTCCAAGTATATGCCCAGCATTGTGGTATGTAAGCTTTATCTCGTCTGTAACATTTGTTACCTCTCCGTACTCTCTCGTTATCGTATGCGTAAGCATCTTCCTTATATCCTTCTCATCGTATAAAGGCGTTCCACCGCTTCTATGAACAAGCTTAATGTAATCATACAATAGTAAAGCCATCAAATCTCTTGTTGGTGGCGTGCAGTAGACAGGGCCATCATAGCCATATTTAAACAGGTAAGGCAAAAATCCTATGTGGTCCATATGCGCATGGGTTATTATTATTGCATCAAGGTCGTTTATGGTTATATTTGCACTATCAAGATAAGGATACGCCTTATTCTCGCCGTTGTTGTTTGCATCAGCACCTTTTACTCCTGGTTCTGGAGCAATCCCGCAATCTATTAATATCTTCGAGTGGTTTGTTTCAAGAAGAAGGCTACTTCTTCCGACTTCTCTAAAACCACCAAGGGCTGTGGCTTTTAGCCATTCTGTCTTCATTATTGGTGTGCTTATCTTTTTTCCAACGCTCGTTAGAAACTTTTTCCTGAACTCACTTTCTTTGAATAGCAGCTGCCTTACCCCATTTATAACATCACTATTCATAGTAGGTATCCTTAGCACCTTAGGTACCCATTTTGTCTCATATATTATACTCTTAAGCGTTGAGCCCCCTTTTCCTATTACTAACCCTGGCTTAAGCGCTTCTATATAAACCTCGCCGAAATCAGGCACAAATCTTATGTTGCCTACCTCTGCTTCTTTTGGAATAAGCTCTAATATCTTTTCTTTTGCCTTTTCTGGATCTAATAGCTTTGAAGGGTCACTTCTTATGATAAGCTTTCTTTTTATCATTGAAGAAAGGTTCTTGACGAGCGATTCGTCATCGTATACCGCTTCTATATTGCTTACATATACTGCTATATCTGGCCCTTCATACTCTGCCTTTACGAGCCCTATATTTTTAGGCAGTACCTCTTTCAATGTTTCTATCAAATCTTTTTCTTTTGTCTCCTGTTTGCTATTATCATTTTCTGTATCCAAACAACCGCCTCACTGCTTTTGCTGGCGCAAATGCAAAAAATTAAAGGAAAGGGAAAATAAATATCAAAACAAAAGTAAACAGAAATTATAAGATTATTTTAGAAGCTTCTCTATCTCCTCTTGTGAAAGCTCCTTGTAACCATTTTTAGTTATTGTAACTATATTTGTTCTATCCCCTGTGGCAGCGTCTCTCTTCATAGCTATCTTCAGTGCTTTTGCAACAACCTTTGTGGCTTCTTGCACTGTAATATCCTTTCTATATACCTCTTCTAAGTAGCCGAGTGCTGTTAGCGAGCCAGATCCTGTAGATGTAAACTTAGATTCTTTAGTATAACCTCCAATCGGATCAATGCTATAGAGCTCTGGCGTCTCTTTGTTGAGGCCTCCTACAAGAAGCTGCACCAGAAATGGAAACATCTTGTTCTCCTGCAGTATTATATGTAGTATTGAGGTTGCAGAAGTCGGATTAAGCGGAACCTTCTCCTCCATCATATAACTATCATTCTGCACTTTCAATAGTTTTGCAAGATATTCGGCACCTCCGACTTCTCCAGCTACGGTAAGACCAAGCTTATCATTAATTTTATAAATTTTTATTGCCTCAGAGCTTGCAATAAATGTATCCATCGTAGCTCTTGAATCAGCGCCCATCACAATTCCATCGCTGCATACTATGCCAATTGTTGTGGTACCTTTCATTGCCTTCTCTGCTATTTCCCTATAATCCATAAAATCTACCTTATTAAATAAAAATACAGAATCAAGTAAAATATTCGTAAGGCTTCAAATTATTAATGTTCCATTACCTATAAAATACTTATTACTTTCGTTTCTTTCTATGGGTTCTGCATATGCAAAAGTTCTATAGACTTTTGTTATTCTAACTTTATATACTTTTCCTATTTTTGTTTTGGCATTTCTTATGAAGATTACGAAGTTGTTTAGTCTGCCTATTCCTTCTCCATTTGGGTTCTTCGCGTCAACCTTTACCTCATATAGTTCGCCCTCAGCCACACTTCCCTCTGCCATACTCCCACTCCACAAACATTATATCTCTAATATACTGGTGCCCACTCCGGATTTAAATTAGCGCCTAATTTATATAAATCTTTTGTGCAAATTCGTTATCTGCTTATAATTTTTATACAAAAGGAAAGCGAGAAGAATTAAAAATTCTCTTTTCTTATTCTGTTTTAGTTTTTATGAAGAATGAAAGTATAGGAAGGAGGAGCGTAAGAACATTATCCTCGTTACTTGTAGGGAGGGCTGGCGGTGTTATATTCAATGTAATCACATTCATAATAGTCGCAAGGCTTCTTGGTCCATCTAACTATGGTATTTACACATTAGCTATAGGTATATATTCATTCATAGGCGCTGTCGGTCATCTCGGAATAGGCACATATTTCAATAAGCATATATCTGAATACATATACAAAGAAAAATATGAAAAGCTAAATGAAGTCTTATCAACAGGATACTCTATTCTATTTCCCGTTGCATTTTTATTAATGCTAGTTGGTATTGTCTCAAGCGGACTGATTGTATCTTACTTTCGTTCCCAGTCATTGCATGTATTGACTGTAATTATTGCTTCAATTGTTTTATTCTTCTCCATGACTTACGGTGCTTTATATCCTGCACTTGTTAGCTTTGGAAGGGGTAAATGGGCTGCACATAGCATAATAATAGTACAGGTCGTTAATCTGGTAGGAAGTGTGTTGTTCGTACTTATTGGGCTAAGCTACAATGGTGCGCTTCTTGGATCGCTGTTGGCTTACCTTGCTGGCTTGCTTTTGACAGCCTATTACATTAAAAGGGCGATGGAGCCTTTTGGTGGCCTAAGGTTTGTTAGACCGAGTTTTAGCAAAATTAAAAACGTGCTTTCTTTTTCTCTTCCTATAGCTGCCAACAACTTTGTAAACAACGGAATACTAAATTTTGGAATAATGATGTTGGGCGTATATGCTTCATCTGTCATACTTGGTAACTATGGTGCAGCAATGAAGGGGCTTAACCTTATTCAGATTTTCTATGGTACAACTTCGGTGGTGCTACTTTCTGCATTTGCCGCTATAGTTGCAAGGGGTAAAAAGATAGAAAGATCTTACAACAAGGTGATCTCATACTCTTTATTGGTAAGTCTCCCAGTAATAATATATATAGGCATATTTGCAAAGCCCCTATTCTACATATTAGTTACTGATAAATATAATCTTGCTCCTTTATACTTGCTATTTATCTCTATTGGTGTTGCTATCGGCTTGCCTGCTTTGTATACATCAAGCTTCATAGTAAGTAAAGGTTATGTTACAAAAGTGCTAAAATACAATACAATTTCGGTAATCGTGCAATTAATGGCGCTTCTTTTCTTAATTCCTTACTTAAAGGCTATGGGTGTAATATTGAGCCTCTTTATAATAGGGGGTTTAGTAAACGACTTTTTATTTATACGAGGGGTTGAAAATCTTTTCAACATAAGGCCAGCAATAATGCATATAGCAAAGATTTTTTTTGCAAATCTTATATTTGCGCTTATAATATTGCCTTTCCTTCTTTTGCATAATGTCTGGCTTATCTTAATTGTAGGATCAATTATTGGCTTACTTGCATATCCTATAATCATTGGACTAATGCATTTGATAGGAAATGAGTTTATTAGAGATTTAAGAAATTTTTCTAAAGGCCTACCTTTAATAGAAGGGCTTATTAATATTATAATTGATTATGTTAAACATTTCGTTAAATATTAGGTATTAGGTTATATAATGCCCGGATATGAAGGTAGCAATGCAACAGAGCTTGGTGTTAACAGCGCTAGCGTTGCTACTTTTATAGTTTTTAGCAAGGCTTTCTCGATAATAGTTGGTGGTTTAACATTCATAATAGTCGCAAGGCTTCTTGGTCCATCGGGCTACGGTATTTATACAATTGCAATGGGCATGGCCGGATTTATAGGTGCTTTTGGTAGCATAAGCATAGGTCAATACCTAAATAAATACATACCAGAGCTCTCACTAAAAGGTGAGAAAGAAAGAATAAAAAATATGCTCGGCGTAGCACTCTTAATAACACTAATAATAATCTTGGCTGTTGTTCTTGTAAGCTCCCTATTCATAAAGCAAATTCTCTACTACTTTTTCCACAGCACAGTAACTGATTCGGTGGTATACTTCTCATTGATATACCTTATATTCTCCACTCTTTTCGGTCTTGGTGGAAATATACTAATTAGCTTTGCTGATGGTAAAGGTAGTGCAATTGCGCAAGTAATAAATATATCGTTCCAAGCAGCCTTTAGCATTTCTTTGGTTCTTCTTGGTTATGGCGCGCTCGGTGCAATTGTTGGGTGCATGCTCGGCCTATTTTTCGGCTTTATATATCAGATCTTGAGAATTACAAAGCACAGTAGCATAAGATTTAGCAATGTAATCGGTGAAGCGAAAAGGATGCTAAGCTTTTCCATACCTTTAACAACCTCTAGCATAGTGGGTAGCCTTGTAAACAACTTTAGCGTGCTTTACCTTAGCATTTTCTTCCTTCCAAGTGTTGTTGGCCTTTATGGTGTTGCTTCCAAGATTGGTACATATATAGATCTTGTAACAGGTTCTATAAGTGCTATATTAATACCTATGTTCTCAGCTGTTATAGCTAATAAAGAGATAAAAGAGAGGCTAGGTAAATTTTATAATTACTCAATCTACTTTGGCCTACTTTTTGCAATACCTATAGTTATCTATATAGTAGTATTTTCAAACGCACTTGTAATCTCTGTTTTTACAAGCACATACAAGGGCACTTCACTATATATGGCACTTATTGGTTTCGGCATACTTCTTGGTCTTTTGGCATCTTACGCATCTTTACTTGCTGTCAGCGCAGGTTATATTAAAAAAGTGTTTGAATACGGTGTAGCAACAAGCGTGATTGAGTTAATATCTCTTCTAATACTAGTCCCGTTTCTTAGTGTAACCGGATTGATAATAGCACTATATTATATTGGCGGCATTGTTGCTGATATTCTTTATCTCAATTTTATAAGGCGTGTTCTTAAAATAAGAATTCAGTTCAACTTCGTGGGCATAGTGGTTGCAAATCTCGTCCTAGCAATTCTTTTCATACCTATTGTGTTTCTTGATATCAAAGCAACATACCAGCTGCTCCTTGGATTAATAGCGATTATATTTATCTACCCTATCCTTTTGGGTTTGTCTAATGCAATAAGCAGGAAGGAGCTTGAACTTCTGAGAAAGGTTCTATATAAGCTTCCTGTAATAGGCCTCTGGCTTAGTGCAATTATAATATATGCTGAGCTTTTCCAGCGTGATAAGAATGAAAGAAAGTTTTGAGGAGATCACAGTCGTTCTTCCCACGCTTAACGAAAAAGGGACTATAGAAAAGCTCATAAATGCAATACTAAAGAATTATCCTAAAATAAAAATAATAGTTGCTGATGACAACTCAACCGACGGAACTATGGACATTGTTAAAAAGATAAGCTCAAAAAACAGGAATGTTAGGCTTTTAGAGCGAAAAGGAAGAAAGAAGGGTCTTACAGCAAGCGTGATCGATGGCATATTGGCTAGTAAAACTGAATATGTTATAGTAATGGATGCCGACATGCAGCACCCGTTTGAGGTTATAAAAGAGATAAAGAGGAAGTTTGATGAAGGCTATAATCTTGTTGTGGCCACAAGGGCAAGCGTAAAGAACTGGGCTTTGTATAGAAGGGTAATCTCGCGCTTACTTATATATGTTGGTTATCTTGTGCTTTATTTGAAAGGAAGTGCGCGATGCAATGATATATTCTCCGGATATTTTGGTATAAAGAAAGAGCTCTTTGAAAACGTATACAGAGCAAACGAGAGAAGGTTTGTTGGTGAAGGCTATAAAATCCTTTTCGATTTCTTAAAGTGCATAAAGAGTGAAGATTTGAAAATTGCCGAAGTTCCTTATATATTTCATGTAAGAAGTGCTGGTTCATCAAAAGCGGGGTTAAAGCAAGGTATAGCTTTATTCAAGTCTTTCTTTTCATGATTGCTGCGTTTAGAAAACTTACAAAGAGTGGCGCAGGTTTTTCAACCTTCGATTTGAGTTCAGGATGCGCCTGTGTACCTATTCCAAAGCTGTCTTTCCATTCTACAATCTCAACAAGCTTGTCGTCTGGTGTTAGGCCGGATATTACAAGTCCGTTCTTTTCAAGGATTCTTTTATAAGCATTATTTACCTCATACCTATGCCTGTGCCTTTCCGATATTAACGTTTTATTATATGCTCTATATGCGATCGAATCCTTCTTTACTATCTTACACTTCCAAGCGCCGAGCCTCATTGTCGCTCCTTTCATCTTTATTTTTCTCTGAGAAGGTATAAGGTCTACAACATTATACTTCGTTTTCTTGTTAAATTCTGTCGAGTTTGCGCCTTCTAAGCCGCACACATTTCTTGCATACTCTACAACCATGAGCTGCATGCCAAGGCAAAGGCCTAAGTAAGGTATTTTGTTCTCTCTTGCAAACCTTATAGCATTTATCTTACCCTCTATGCCTCTACTTCCAAAGCCACCTGGCACAATTATTCCCTCAACTCCATCTAGCTTGCTTAAATCACCTTTTTCTAAATCACTTGATTCGATCCATCTTATATTAACTCCAGCATTAACAGCCGCACCCGCATGCACAAGCGCTTCCTTTACGCTAATATAAGCATCTTTAAGCTCCGTATATTTGCCTACGATTGCTACCTCAACCTTCTTTTCTGGATTCTTTATTCTCTCAACAATCTCGCTCCACATCTTGACCTTTTCTTTATCTAAGCTTCTTTTTTCTAAGCCCAGGTCCTTTATCAATAGCTTGTCAAAATTTTGCTTCATTAGGTGGAGAGGTAATTCATATATAGTTGCAAGGTCTGAATCATCTATTATTCTCTCAGGCTCCAGATTTGTATACATAGAGATCTTGTTTTTTGTCTTTTCTGTAATCTGTTCCTCTGATCTGCAGAATATATAATCTGGAATTATACCGCTTCCCATTATGGTTTTGAAAGCATACTGTGTAGGCTTTGTTTTTTGTTCCCCAACTACACCCAGCTTAGGTACATAAGTAACATTTACAAAGATTGTTTTATGCTTGAGTGCAAGCTGCCTCATTGCTTCAATAAAGTAGCTATTCTCAATATCTCCAACAGTTCCACCAACTTCTATAACAAGCACATCAGGCTTATACTTTTTTGCAACATTCTCTACCTTTTCTATAATGAGGTTTGTAAGGTGTGGTATTATCTGTACATCCATACCTAGATAATCCCCGCGCCTCTCCTTTGCTATTATCTCGCTGAAGAGCTTGCCACCCGTTATAGAGAGATCGCCATTAAGATTTTTTCCCAGGAAGCGCTCATACATACCAAAGTCCATGTCCACTTCGCTTTTGTCATCAAGAACGAAGACTTCGCCGTGTCTGTATGGATTCATTGTTCCGCAATCATAATTGAGATAGCCATCAAACTTAATCGGAATTACCTTATAGCCATAGAATGAGAGAACCTTCATTATAGAAGAAGTTGCGACACCTTTGCCTAGGCCGCTCATTACGCTTCCAAGTACAACAATAAATTTGGTTTGCACATAAATACTTCTATG
>Ga0080003_1000905_pt1 | contig 17415 bp, 15 predicted proteins | sample JossMetagenome_FD_69206 | JGI IMG/M metagenome (GOLD analysis project Ga0080003, IMG submission 69206) | Hot spring microbial communities from Joseph's Coat, Yellowstone National Park, USA - JC2_E (SPADES assembly) (version 2) | ecosystem: Environmental > Aquatic > Thermal springs > Hot (42-90C)...
AATTATTTGTGCATGGTATCTATAAGAGAGCTTGAAAAATTTATAACGGAACTAGATATTGGAGTTGAGCCCAGTGAAATACTTGGCGGAGATTGATTTATTATAGCTAAGATTCTCTAATGATGCTCTGAATCCATTAAGATTTTTCCATTAATTCATAAGCAATCTGACCTCTTCCCCGCCCTGAAGGGCGAGTTTCCTGAGGTCTCAAGGGTTACACCCCTTTTATGGTACTCTATTATCCCCCAAGCCGATTAGGAAAAATCGGCTCCCGCTCCTCATGCTTTAAGAGTTGATCGGCTTGGAACCCTATTTTATTACACTTGTTAGTTGGGGTAGAGGCATACTCATGTTTCAGTGACGCATACCCCTTTAGCAGCTGTCTCAATTTTTAATAAGTTTCTAAATTTAAAAAAACTTTACCCCGCCCCTTCTAGGGGCGAGGTTTGTTGTTCGCTTTATTAATAGATCATTTGCAAGTGTTTTAAAGTCTAATTAAAATATTTAATATGGTGAAAAAAGTGCCCAAAATTAAGGGAAACGTATATATTGTAGATGGTCTAAGAACGCCTGTAGGAAAATTTGGCGGTAGCTTAAAAGACTTTCATCCAACTGATTTGGCAGCATATACTTTGACTTCATTAATAACCAGGGTAGGCATATCGCCAAAGGATTTGGATATGCTTGTTTATGGCCATGTTATTAGGGCAGGAACAGGTATGGACACAGCTAGGCAGGTTGCTTTAAAATCAGGTGTCCCTGAATATATAGACTCTATGACTGTTGATATGGTTTGCGCAAGCGGTATGAACGCAATAATTACTGCTGCAAATTATATTCAAGCTGGTTCATATAATTTAATTGCTGCTGGAGGCATGGAATCTATGAGTTATTCACCATTCTTATTAGGGCAGAACATAAGATGGGGAGTAAAGCATTTGATTGGAAGCCAAATGAACCTGATAGACTCTATGGTTTACGATGGATTATGGGATGTGTTTCAAAACAAAATAATGGGAGAAGAGGCAGATATGACTGCAAAGGAGTACAAAGCTGATAGGGATTCTTTGGATAAAATATCTTATGAGTCTCATATGAGAGCTGCGAAAGCATGGGACTCAGGTTTGATGAAAGACTTTGTTATACCTTTTGAACAAAATGGAAAAACGATTTTGGAGCAAGATGAAGGGATAAGAAGAGATACGAGCATTGATAAGTTGAAAAAACTGAAGCCAGCGTTCAGCGGAGGATTTCATACTGCAGGTAGTAGCAGTCAAATAAGCGATGGAGCTGCTTCTTTATTAATAGCAAGCGAAGAAAAAGTTAAGGAAATGGGATTAAAACCATTAGCCAGAATTGTTGGATTTGCATTTCATGGCGTAGAGACATGGAAGTTCCCAGCAGCACCTTTAGGAGCAATTAGCAAATTATTAGACTCTATAGGATGGAGTATTAAAGATGTTGATTATTTTGAAAATAATGAAGCGTTTGCAGTAAATAGCTTTATATTAAACAAAGAACTAGGTATCCCTTATGAAAAACTTAATGTTCATGGTGGAGCAATAGCTATTGGCCATCCTTTAGGAATGAGTGGCGCTAGAATTACCTTAGAATTAATCAATGTGCTTAAGAAGCACGGAGGAAAAAGAGGAGTTGCATCAATTTGTCATGGGTTAGGAGGGGCATCGGCTTTAGCAATTGAAATTGTTTAATCATAATAGTTAACCTATCTCTCTAAATAAGATCATTGTTTCTTAAATCTAGTAATGCCTTATTTGTGTTTACCCGTGGCGTAACTCATATTTCACTGTTTATAAATAAGGCTTTTACAATGTATCTTTAAAAAATTGCGATGGGCTTTAAATATTTTAAAGCTTTGCTTTTTAGTTATAAAATATGGAGAAAAATGGGGTAGCCTCATTGGAAATAAATGACAAACAAGAAGAAAACAAGAAAATTAATATATTAGAAGAATACGGTGTTGTAGGCTACCCCAAGGTATTGATAAGGATTTATGAAGATCAAGAAAAAAGAAGACTTTACGATGTAAAAGAGCCTGCATTAGATGATATTTCATTGAAGGTATATAAAGAATTAATGGATATGGTATTTAAGGATATAGATTTATCAAAAAGGCTCGCAGAGAAAAAGATTTTAGAGGAAGGTATAGATATTTTAATTCCAATAGCTAAGGACTTAGCATCTAAAAAATTAATAAAAGGTTTTCATATAAGGAAAGATGGGAAATTCAATGAGTTACGAAAAAGGATAGACGATATAGCTCTAGTATCATCTTATTACGTTGCAAGGGATTTGATAGGATACGGAAAGATTGAACCGCTCATAAGGGATCCATATATAGAAGATATATCATGCAATGGCCTTTACATACCTGTATTTGTTTACCACACAAAATACGAATGGCTTACAACAAATGTTGTATTTAATACTCAAGAAGAGCTCGATTCTATCATAGCTAAGCTTGGTGTTAGAAGCAGTAGAGAGCCTTCTATCGCTACGCCTATAATAGAAGGGCTATTAAAACCAGAAGGATATAGAGTAAACATAGTTTTAGATACAGTATCTAGAAGGGGGCATAGCTTTACTATAAGAAAGTTCAGGGCAGAGCCTTTTACATTAATAGAACTTATGAGGTCTAAGACCTTAGACCCCTTAGTTGCTGCATTTATTTGGCTTGCAGTAGAGAACAAGCAAGGAATAATATTTTATGGCCCTACTGGCAGCGGTAAAACAACTTTGCTAAACGCATCAACAACTCTTTTACCTACTGAATATAAAATAGTAACTGTAGAAGATACTCCTGAGGTTTATTTACCATTTCATGAAAATTGGGGGGCAATGATGACCAGATTATCAACAGATCCAAGAGTTGAAAACGTAACTTTGCAGTCCCAAATAGAGGCAGCATTAAGACAGAGACCTGATGTTATAATAGTGGGAGAGATTAGATCTAGAGAAGCGTATGCATTTTTCCAAGCATTAGCAACCGGTCACGGAGGTCTAACAACAGTTCACGCTGAGTCTGCCGATGTTTTAATTAAGAGACTTATATCCCCCCCGATGAATGTGCCAGCAAGCCTTATATCAGCGGCTAGGCTTTTTGTTAATATTTTAAGAATAGAAGAAGGGGGTAATGTATTTAGAAAAGTTATGAGAATAGATGAGTCTTGGGGATATAATATTGAAACAAATAGTGTATTGCTAAAAGAGAAAATATTGTGGGATAGATACAAAAACTCTTGGTATATGAAAGGAACGGAAAGTTATTTATTAAAATCAGTTGCATCTCTCAATTTAATAAGCTATGAGGAAGCATTTGATGATCTCAAAAGGAGGGCAACGATATTAAATTGGCTTATGAATAAAAACGCGGATAGCGCAATGCTCAATGAGGTTCTTAGATTATATAGAAGAAACCCAATAGATCTATATAACAAGGCTAAAGCAGAAACAGGTGAATTTAACATAGATATAAGAGGTGATTAAGATTAAAGCATATAAATATAAAAATATTTTATATAAAATTTTAATAAACTTAAACAATTTTTTCTATAGATTTTTTAAAAATATAAAGCCTTGCAACCTAATCAAGAAGCTAAACCCTGATATAGATTATATAATTTTGGGTTCCGGAATAAGTAAAGGATTTAATAATTATTGCAAAAGGGAAGTTGTCTTAATTTTCCTCTTTTTGCCCACATTATTATGGGAAGTAGTTTATATTTATTTAGGATTATCAGGGAAATATAATATTGAAAACACTGTAATAATTTCTGTTCTTACAGTTATTTTAGGTTATTTATTATCTGTTGGTTTAAGTATTATGATCCCTTCTTTCAAGTATTCATCAAGAAAAGATGATTTGGAAGCCAAATTTCATATATTTGCCTCAACTTTAACTTCTTTACTTGCAGGAGGCGAAGGTCTTTCCGAAGCTTTGTTGACCTTCGTTAATAAATATTCTGAAGAACTAAAAGAATTTAATGCTGAAATGAATTATATAAAGACTTACATAACTTTAAATGAAGATCCCAATAAAATATTAGAAGGCCTATCTAAAATAACCCCTTCACCAAGCCTTAAGATTTTGGCCCAATCCCTTGCAAGAGGATCCGTTGCCGGAGCTGATTTGGTCCAGATAGCTCAAGATTCTATATCTTCATACCTAAATTATTATTATTCTTTAGTTGAAAGAATATCATCATCTATTGGAACTCTATTAGAATCGTTTTTAGTTGTGGGAATTGTTGGTCCGGTATTAATAGGTGTTATGGGAATGCTATTTACTGTATATCCTGTTACTACCATAAGCTTTACATCTTTAATCATACTTGTTATATTCATTCTAATACCTATAGTATCTTTAATTACAGCAGTTTTAGCAGACAATCAAACATCTAAATTAAAGCTTTAGGTGGGAAGAATGAGAAGAATTGGCCCTCCGAGGCCTTTAAAATACGTTGCCTTTGTGCCGGTATCCGGGATTTCATCTTTATTAATTTTCTATTATATATTTAAAAAATTATTCCCCACGCAATTTCCTGTGTTTACAAGTTTTTCAAATATACCCGTTCCATCAAACATAATAACTATAATCTATGTTGATTTATTTCTTGTCTTTTTAATGTTACCATATGCAATATATTCAAGAAAGTACAGTAATTACATGCTAGAATTAAAGAGACAGGCCAGATCGTTTTTAGAAATTTATCCAAGCGTAGCAGCTTCATTACCCTCAGTTTCTCAGGCTATATTAGCTTCAGTTGATTTAGTTGACCCTCCTTTAAAGGATTATTTAGCTGCTTTTGCATATCTATATAAAATGACAGGAGATCTAGAAGGATCTTTTTTGAAAATCTTTTCTTCCTCACCGAGAGATGTAAGGCTTTTATTAACATCTATATTAACAACTGCTAGAAGTGGGGGTAGGGCGAGCGATATTTTAAATGTAACGAGTAGGTATGCTGCTGAACTGCAAAGAATGGAATTTTATTTGAAAAACAGATTGCAATCGTATTCATCAGTTATAATTTTAGGTATAGCTGTTTACGGGTTTGCAGTAGGTATGACTATAGTTATGCTTGAGGTATTGAAGAAAAATGCAACATTTGGATTAACAGGAGTTATGACAAGCAGTATAAATATACCTGGTATTTTAGGAATTTTTTTCTATTCGCTCTTAATAGTTTCTGCTACATCTGGTTACATCATAGCAAAGGTTATATCAGATTTTGCCCCAAGAACTAGCGAATATTTCATTTATTTAATATTAATAGGAACCTTTTCTATGACTATTGCTTTGAGTTTGGCATCACGTGTAGTGATTTGAATTTAAGGTTATACATTAATAAACTTTGAATAAAAAATAAAAAATGGGTTAAACGATGATAAATAAAAGGGCTGTTAGCAATATAGTCGCAGAAATAATGATGATATTAGTAACTTTAGCTGTCGGATTTACATTAATAGTTTATTTGTCATCTGCTGCAGGAGGTTTTGTTAGCTTAACAAATAGCAACAGTAATCAAGCACAACTTGCATTGCAGCAATATATAGTTCCGATGGGTTCTTATATAAGTAATGGTAATTTATACTTTATATTTAACAGCGGTCCCCTAGGAGTCCAAATTAACGGCGTTTATATTAATAGCACCATAGTTAATACTTGTTCTATTTTATTTAATAAAACGTCTTATAGCTTATCTCATTACATACCTCCAGATGCAGTTGCCGTTATCAAATGTACAAATGTTAAACCGGTTGCTTCATTAGTTACGGTATCTTATAACGGAGGAGAGGTATATGCAATGGCAAGTCCATCATAAAAAGTCCCAGTCAGCAATAGTTGGAACCATAATATTTATTATAGCTGCATTTATTATAGCTGGAGTTATGCTAAGTCTTATAAATTACAATCAAGATATTTTAACTACTCAAAAGAATTCTATACAGGTACAGCAAATGGCAAGCTTGATGGAAAAAGACATACTTGCTTATTATAATTATACAAATAATAAAATTTATATAAATGTTTCAAGTATGGCTTATCCTTACAGCTATTATATATCAGGTATTTCCATTATATTAAAAAATGGTAGCTATATAGCTTTTGATCAATATAGCAGGGTAAGCAATATTTTAAATGTAATAGTAAAATATGCAAATGGAAATCAAAAAAATTATAATTATTTGCCTGTTTCGATGAATCCAAATAGTTCTGCATTGATAATAATTAATAATATAAATAGTAACCCTTTGGGGATCTCTATAAGTGTTGTTAATGGCAAATCTATTGCGGTTATACCAGTGGAAAACTTACAGCAATTAATTTCATCATTAATTGCAAGAGGCGTTGTTAATGTTGTGCCTCCAACTAAAGTGGTTTATAATAAATACTTTAATGTTACTTTTAGCATAATTAATATGATATGGTATCAAGGTATTCCACCTTCATATTCTAATTCTACTTGGAGTGTTTCAATGTACTATCAAACCCTATCAAGTTATGTCCTTATTGTAGGCATTTATTATCCTTATTATTATGCCCCTAATATTACAGCTCCTAATATTACATTTTCCAACGTCCCTTCAGGTTATTATTATTACTATAACGTTTCTAACATTATAATTCCAGGCATAAATTATTATTATATTTGCTATCCGGATCCATCTAGTGGAATAATATTGGTTAACCAAAATACTCTTGTAAATATAACTTATAATTGCTATTTTGGTTAAGCATTTTTCTGCTCAACAGCCCCAATTTCAATAAGCTTTTTCCTAATTTCATTTGGTATTTCCATAGCTTTATTATTTATCTCATCATACACCACTGCAACAATTTTACATATAGCAGAAATTTGTTTGCTCGTTTCATTATAAATTTCATATGTATACCTTATGCTACTTTTTCCCAAAACTATTTCAACTATGTTAACAGAGTAAAGATCCCCAGGCCTTAAAGAGTTTTTATAATCGCATTCAGCATGTACTCTTGGCATCAATAGTCTTTTCCCTACTTCCCCTCTTTGTGAAATATTTAATGATGCAAAGAAATCTTCTTCAGCCCTTTCACATACCCTAAAGAAATTAGAAAAATGCATCATTATTGCAGCATCTGTTTCGCTCCAATAAACCCTATATTTTGCTGAAAATATTGGCTCCAAGTTTACCACCAATTTTGAAAATAATTAAGGGAATTAAAAGTTTTCTTTTAGATAGAAAAACCTAATATTTAGAGAAATACAGAAAAAGATAGGTGTAATAAATGTCAGCGTCGCCAGAGCCAGCAAGAAGATTTGTTTCGCGTTTGAATTCATTGCTAGATAGAAGCGTTACTATAAAGTTAACTAATGGTAGATATTATACAGGAAAGTTAACAGGGTATGACCCTACAACTTATAGTGTTATGCTGGAATCAGCTAAAGATAATGAAGGTAATTTATGGCCTGTTTCAATAATTTATGGAGGAAATATAAGCGAAATTTTAATTGGAGAAAGCGAGATATTTAATGCAAAAGAGTTTTCAGAGTTTCTAATTAGGTTTGGCAATATTGAAAAGCATTTAATAAAAGTTTATGATGATATAAACGTTGTTGAGGTGGGAAAAAACATAAAGGTTTCTAAAGATGGTGTAGAAGGTTCGGGTCCTTTAGCTCAAAAAATTTATAGTATATTTAGGGAGTATTTGAGGACGAAGGGAATCAATCAATAACGGTGTTTTAATTAATGTTTATTATAAAAGATTTTGAATTAGCAGGAAGAATAGGTATTTTAAAAACAAACAGAGGCATTATAGAAACTCCTGCATTTTTCCCAGTTGTAGATCCTTTAAAGCAAGATGTTGAGGTAAAAGAAATAGAGGAAATAGGATTTAATCAAATCATAACAAATGCCTATCTATCATATAAGAGGTTTGGAGAAAAAGTAATAAGTGAAGGGATTCATAGAGTATTGGGATTTGATAAAGTAATAATGACTGATTCTGGAGCATACCAGGTATTAAAATATGGGAGCATTGATATTAACCAAGAAACAGTTATGAACTTTGAAAAAGCTATTGGGAGTGATATAGCTGTTATTTTAGATAAACCAACAGGGGATACTGATTTAAAGGAGGCCGAAGAGAGCGTTGATGAAACCTTAAAAAATGCTCATGATGCAATTAAATTAAAAGACGATAAAATTATTTGGGTTCTCCCGATACAGGGAGGAAAATACTTAAACTTGGTTGAGAAAAGCGCTAAAGAATCAGCAAATCTACCATTCGAGATGTTTGCTATAGGTAGTCCAACAGTTTTTCTTGAGAAGTATGGTTATAATTTAATAATAGATATGATTGCAACTGCAAAGAAATACTTACCTCCGGAAAAGCCTTTACACCTTTTTGGAGGAGGTCATCCCTTGATTTTCCCATTTGCTATAGCATTGGGTGTAGATACGTTTGATTCAGCCTCATATGAATTATATGCTAAAGGTGATAGGTATATAACTGATTACGGAACTGAAAAGCTAGAGGATTTAGAATATTTTCCATGCAATTGCCCGGTTTGTTCTAAATACACCCCTAAGGATTTAATGGAAATGGACGTAAAAGAAAGAAGGAGGCTTTTATCAATACACAACCTATATGCAATTAAAAAATCAATAAATAGAACTAAACAAGCTATAAGAGAAGGGAGGCTCTGGGAATTTTTAGTTGAGATCTCTAGATACAGGCCGGAAGCCCAAAGTGCTTTAAGGTCATTAAGTAAACATATAAAGTATATTGATAGGTTTAACCCTAAATATAAAGGAAATCCTAGAGGGCTTAAATTTTATGGAATAGAGAATTCTTGGAATCCAAGAATTATTAACTATAAATCATGGATTTTAACAAAATATGAAGCAAAAGGAAATATTTTGTTGAAACCCTATAGGGGTTGTAAAAAAGAAGATGTAAAAGGGGCTCATGTAATATATTATGCTCCATACTTAGGTTTAATACCCTATGAAATATGCGGTCTTTATCCAACAGCCCAGTTCCATTACGTTAATCCTATATCAAGAGACGTTGAAAATGAATTGGTTAATATTATTAGAACATTTATTATAAAAAATAGGCAAAATAAAATAAAGGTAATTGCTGATAAAAACCTTTTGTTTAGTTATAGTGTAGGTGTTGAAGCAGAAAAATTAGGAGTAGAAGTCCTATGGATGTGAACTACCCGGACTTATGGCGGGCATCCTCACCTAGTGATGAGGGTTTTTATTTCTTAAAGAGGCATGATTCCCTTAAAGCGGAAGTTCTATAAACGGAACTGTTAGTGTGAAAGAGAGGTTAAGTAGGGTTTACTATACATTAAATTTCTTATTCCCAAGGGTACAACTAGCTCTTACAGTCAAGGTTTATGCATAATTATTTTGAGCTATAAAAACCTTTGAGGGCTATTTATCTTTCTCATGAAGGGCTTGCCCCTTAACCCCCTATAAGTTAAATTTTTTGCATAAGTTGTCTAAACTTTTCTGCATTAGATTTAAATGACGCTAGCATTTCAAGCCTTTCATTCCTTCTTCTTTCAGATTCAGCTATAATTTCTTTTTGCCATTCTTCAGTAATATTAAATTCCGGTATCGGTTCGCTCCTACCAGTTGGACCTACATGAACTAAAGTGAAGTAGCTTGTCGTTGTGTGTTTTTCTTCTCCAGTTATCTCATCTCTTTTAACAACTTTTGCTATGACTTCCATGCTGCTCTTACCTATGTTTGTTAATGTGCTGTAAATAATTAATGTTTCGCCAACCATTACTGGAGAATAGAAATCTGTTGTATCTACAGAAGCGGTAACAACTGGGCCCCTAGCATACCTAGTTCCTACTAAGGCAGTTGATTCATCCAAAAGCCTCATAAGTTTGCCTGCGAATAAAGTGTTTAAAGCCATAGCATCTTCTGGCATGACGACTTTATAGTTTGTTATAGTAAATCTATCATCTAGACCTCTTGGAGGGGAAGAATCCAAAGCCCTTTCTTTTCTATCCTTTATTCTGTTTTCCCTGTTTTTCCTCCTCTTTAAGGCATCTTGATAAATTTCCTCCTCTTCCTTTGTTTTTGCCTCAATGCAAGCATCTAACATTACAGGCCTTAAATCCTTTCCGACAGCAACATAAGTCATATGAGCTAAAGTAGTTAACCTCTTTTCATTAAGTATTGGATTTTCGGCTTCGACCAATAAACTGACATCTATGCTAGTGTTTCCTATATAATCAACCCAAGCCGTTATGTTTGCGTTTTCTCCAACTAATACTGGTGATATGAAAAATATGCTATCCATACCAGCTAGTAAAGTTGGCCTCTTAGCTATTCTAGTTGCTTCCATGTTTGATACTTGTATCATCCAATCTTCAATAACTCCTCCAAATAACATGCCCAACGGATTTGCATGCATTGGCATTACTTGGAATAGTGTAGTTAATTTGGTTTCAAATATACTTAGTTTCCTTTTACATGGCATTACTTTCCCCAAAGAAATAGTTGCAATAAAAATTAAATATGTTTATTGCTGGTAGTCGCTGCATTTACCATCTATTAATATCTTTTTCACATCAACATTAACCCCATATTTAGATAGGACTTGTTTGATTTCCTCAATTGCTTGACCATCAACATCTATAATTCTATCTTCATTTCTGCAATAAATATTTATGTGGGAAAACGTTTGGTCTATTCTCATTTTTCCATCTATATCAAATGTATCGATTATTTTTAAAGATTCAAGCATCTTTATTGTATTATAAACCGTTGACATACCTACTCTAGGTAAGACTTTTTGTGTTTCATCGTATATTTCCTTTAGAGATGAGTGGTCTTTAACCATTGCCAATATGGTTTTTGATATTAATATTCTTTGGGGTGTCATTCTGAGTTCTTTTTCGCTTAGCTTTTCTAATATATCTTTCATTTTGTCGTCCATATTTTGTTCTTTCATTTTGGTCATCCATAGGTATTATGCATAGAAAGCTTTTAACTCTTTCTTATAAAAAATAGTTTCTTAATAATAAAAAATATTAGTTATTTATATTCTGGGGGTAGAGCGCTTAACAGGCTTTTAACTGCATCGATGCTCTTCATAAATCCTTGGCGTTCTTCATCATTTAGTGGGACTTCTAATACCTTTTCAACTCCATTCTTGCCTAATATAACAGGCACCTCTGCAACAACATCATTAACTCCATATTCGCCTTGTAATATAACGCTTGCAATTATTGCTCTCTTCTGGTCATTTTTAATTGCTTCTGCCATTAGTGTTAATCCAGCAGCTGGGGCCCAGTTGCTGCTGTAACCCCTTAGCTTTATTACTTCGGCTCCTGCGCCCACGGTCTTCTTTACTATTTCATCAATTTGATCCTTTGTCATTAATTCGCTTAGCGGAACTCCTCCAACCATTGATAGTCTTGGGACAGGGAACATGTTTTCTCCATGCATGCCCAAAACTATTGGTAAAATTGAAGCTGGACTAATACCTAATTTTTGAGAAGCATAATAAGATAACCTTGGGGCATCTAATAATCCGCTGAAGCCAATAACTTGATTTCTTGGAGCCTTAAGCCTCTTATAAACTACGTAAGTCATTGCATCGCTTGGATTTGTTAAAACTAAGACCTTGGCTTTAGGTGAATATTCTTTAATTGCATCAGATACTTCAGCCATAACTTTAGCATTTATTGCTAATAGTTCCTCTCTCGTTTGTCCGGCTTTTCTTGGGAAGCCTGCTGTAATTATAACTATATCCGATCCAGCCATGTCTTTATAGTCGTTTGATCCAATAACCTTTCTGCTAGACCCTATAGCTGATGCCATATGTCCTAAGTCTAATGCCTCACCTTGAGGCTTATCCTTTAAGATATCAATTAACACAACATCATCTACATCTCTCATTAAAAGGAATGCACCGGTTGTTGCACCAACCTTTCCAGCTCCACCTACTACTGTAATCAATTCTCTCAACCTCCACTAATTTTATTATTGTTAGAACCTGTAATTAGGTTTATATAAATGGGACGTATTGAATTTTTACTAAATCCCTTTTTAAACTTTAACGTAATGTATAGGCCTGTTTAATGCAAGTTCTGCTACCTCTTTTAGAGCTTCAGACATTGTTGGATGAGGAGGCATGCTAAAAGATAAATCCTCAAGGGTGGCTTTTAATTTAACTGCAAGAGTTGCTGAAAGGGCCAGCTCAGAGGCAAATGTTGATATAGCGTGAACCCCGATTATTCTATTAGAAGAGTCATAAACTATCTTTATTAAGCCTATTTCCTCTTTCTCTATAACAGATCTTGCGAGCCCTCCTAATGGAAGCTTAGTCTCTTTGGCTTGGATTCCTAAAGAATTTGCCTGATTTAATGTATATCCAACTGAAAATATTTCTGGCTTTGAGAAAACGACGCTCGGTATTATGCTATAATCAATTTCTTTTGGATTCCCAGAAACACCTTCTGCAGCTATAACGCCTTGTGCAAAGGCTTTGTGGGCAAGCATGGGATTACCGGTAATATCTCCAGAAGAGAATATGTTTGGGTTAGATGTTCTCAAATATTTATCAACTTTTATAAAACCCTTTTCATCAGTTTCAACCTTAATTTTAGGTATTGAAGTTTTCCTACCTACTGATATGAAAACTGCATCAAACTCCATGTCTTCGTTATTTATATTTACTATGATGTATTTTTCCCTTTTCTCTTTAATTTCTTTTATTGTTGTGTTTTTTAATATCTTAACTCCTTTATTCCTTAGAGATCTTTCAGCAAGCCTTGATATATCATTATCTATATTAGGAAGTATTTTGGGCATAACTTCTATTAGAGTTACTTGAGATCCTAAAGATGCTAAAGCGCTTGCATATTCTACCCCAACATAGCCTGCTCCAACTATTAATATTCTGGAAGGCAATTCTTTTAAGCTAAGTATTGTCCTGTTGTTATGTATTATTTGACCGTCAGCTTTTATATTAGGTAAATCCGAAGGATCAGAACCCGTTGCTATTATTAACTTTTTTGATACCAACCCGTTGTTTTCTTCAATAAAGTTATCGTTGTTTTCTTCAATATGGGCCTCTGAATAGAACACATCTATATTGTTGTTTTTTAAAAGGTAAGAAATACCTTCTCTTACCTTATTAGAGGCATTTATAGCTTCTTCAATAGCAGATGAAAAACTTTTGCCTTCGTTAGATGATTTTATTAAAGCCTTTGTAGGAATACACCCGTAATTAGTGCATTCTCCTCCAAGCTTGTTCTTCTCTATTAATGCAACTCTTAAGCCTAATTGAGAAGCTCTTATAGCAGCAGGATAACCCCCTGGGCCTCCTCCAACAACTATTAAATCGTATACCTCCATTTAATTCACCTCAAGAAATTTTATACTTGGGAAGATGTAAGCAAATAAAGCTTTTCTCCTATTTTTTCTCCTTCAGGCTTTTTACTTATTATAAATTCTGTTTTATGCAATGCCTTCAAGTCCTTTATGAAATTTGATAGGCTTTCATCAATAACAATTAATTTACCTTCAATAGGTTTGTTAAGGTTTATGTTATGTAATTTCTTATAGGTCCAAACTTCCCTGTTTATTTCTATTATATCTAAAGCCTTTTTCATTAACTTCTCTTTTTCTTCTTTATTAAAAATAGGTTTTGGAAATTCTTCTTCCCTTATATCTTTATTATAAAGCATTTTATAAGAATAATATGTAACGAATGGCATTATGGGTGATAACATAATTAATGATGATTTAAAAATCTCGTGTAAACCTTTCCAAGATGATTTCTGCTCTTCTTCATTAAATTCCTTTTCTCTATTATATGCCCTGTTCTTGACTAATTCAACATAATTAGATGCAAATATTTCCCAAACAAGCTCATATAATAAGCTAATAGGTTCAAACATGTCCAATGATTGGTAACCATTATCAACCCTTTCCATATAATCTTGTGTTAAAGCCAAGAAGGCCTTTTCAGTTTCTGTATAGCTTGAATCTTCGTATGGAAATGAAGAAATAAACCTAGATAGGTTCCATATTTTTGTTGCAAAATTCCTTCCAGTTATAATTTTTTTCTCGTCAAACCTATAATCGTAACCAAGCCTTGCAGATATTGCAGCCCAATATCTGAAAGCATCAGCACCATATTTGTTTATTATAGGGTCTGGATCTATAACATTGCCTAAAGACTTATGCATGGGCCTTCCTTTTGGATCTAAACCCATACCTGTTATCCTTATGAATTTGAAAGCAGGTCTCTTAGTTAATTGGTAAACCCTTAATAACGAATAATATAGCCAAGACCTTATTATATCCTCTCCTTGAGGCCTTAAAGTGTTTTCTATCGCTTTCTCAAAAAATTCTTTGTTTTCATTCCATTTAGTTACATACAATACTGATATGCTTGAGTCAAACCATGTATCGAATACCCTCTTTTCCCCAACAATTTTTTCTTTAGGTGCATTGCAAACAGGGCATTTATCAAATGGAACTTCATCAATCCAAGGCCTATAATATTTACCCGGCTTTGGTATTAAAATTGAATTGCAATTTTTACAACGCCATACAGGTATTTCTGTGCCATAATATCTATCCCTTGATATAGGCCAATCCATTGAGATGCTATCTATCCAATCAAAGAGCTTTTTCTTATGCATTTCTGGCCTTATATCGATTTTATTTACAACTTCTTTAAGTTCTTCTTTAAATGGCAGTTGCTTTAAGAAGAATTCTCTTCTATTTATTATTTGTAGAGGCGTTTTACACCTCCAACAAACAGGTATTGTGTGTTTAATTTTTTCCTTTTTAACTAAAGCATTTTTCTTTTCAAGTTCTTCTGCTATCTTCTTTCTTGCATCAATAACAGTTAAACCTGATAAGAAAGCTGAGCCTTCTAACATAGTACCTATGGGGCTTATTAATACCTTTGGCTTTAAGTTAAGCTCTTTGAAAAGCCTTATATCATTTTCATCACCGTAAGAACAAACCATCATTATTCCAGTTCCAAAATCCATATCAACGCTTGGGTGCTCAATTATTTCCATTTCAATATTGTATAATGGGGATATGGCTTTTTTACCTTTTAACCATTTATACCTTTCATCTTTTGGATTATAGATTAAAGCTGCGCAAGAAGCTAAAAGCTCAGGTCTGGTAGTTGCTACAGTAACGTATTTTCCTTCCTCTCCACTTATTTTGAAGTTTATGTAATAAAGGTAACCTTCCTCTTCTTCATATTCTATTTCAGCTTCAGCAAGCGTTGTTCCACATCTAGGGCACCACCTTACTGGCCTTTCGTCTTCGTATATCAAACCTTTTTCATACAATTCTATAAAGGTCTTTTGAGTCATTTTTCTATATTTTTCACTGTCTGTTCCTTCTTTCCAGTAATCGAAGTTGCACCCAAGCCTTTTCCAAACATTAACTATGTCTTTTTCTGCATTATCTAAATAAATTTTACATAAATCTAAAAATTTTTTTCTCCCATCTGGGGTAGATGCCATGTCTCCTGCTCTTATATTATAAATTTTTTCTACTTGGACTTCAACAGGTAAACCGTTTCTATCTGCATAAAATGGTGAAATAACCTGGAATTTTTTAAGCCTAAAATACCTTGAAACCATGTCTATTTGAGAGTAATGGGCTGCACCTCCAACATGCCATTTACCGCTAGCGTATGGAGGAGGAGTATCTATAACTAATATTTTGTCTGATACGTTTTCTTCTATTTTTTTGTTTTTTTGCTTTTCCCACTCATCCAATATTGATAGTTCTAAAGATGGATCCCATTTTGTTTCATTGATCTTAGGCTTAATCTCTTCCATTTTCTCCACCGTAGACCCTACAGTAAGGGCGTGTTAGTTTCACTTTAACCTTATCGTAGATTAAATGGCATTATTTTTATGAATAGCTTATAGCATTTTATATAAGATCTTTAAAAAAGGATTTTGGATTAACTGATCCTTGGGATTTAGAGAACAAATCTGTAAAGCAAACCTTCAAACCTTTCCTATAAAGGTATAATAAAATGTTTTGTTAATATAAACTCGCTGTAAGTTAAGATGTTACTTTGAGAAACAAAGAATCCTTTTTGTTTAAGTAATTTATAAGGATGAATAATTAATGTGCTTCTAATTAAAATATTAACTTATGTAAGCCATGTTTATATAATATTGTTTTTTTCTATTGATAATAGGATTTCTAAAGCGCAAATTAATTAAAATTTACCCCAAGATTTTTTGTATTACTGCGTAGAAAGGTTTAAATATATTTTTTAAAAATAAATTAACAGAGGATAAAAGAGGTGGTAGTATATTATGAAATATACGATTAAAGGTTATAGCTTAAGAAAAGATAAGAAGGCAATATCAGATATAGTTGCAGTAGTTATGCTTATATTAATTGCAATAGCAGCTGCAGTATTAATTTATTTGTGGCTTAGTGGATTAGTTGGTTCAGTGCATTCATCAAACCCTGCTTTAACTGAGAGAATTAGCATAGAATCAGTAGCTATTCATAATACTACAATAGGTTCAGCACCTACTAAAAAATGGTATTGGAATGTGACTGCTTATGTACTTAACTCTGGTAGTAGTACTGTAACTATAAACGCCTTATATGTTATTAATGCTAGTAACGGTGTAACATTATTTGAAAATTCTACTTTAATTACTATACCGCATAGCACAATAAAACCAGTAGTCGGTAATACCACATCAAATGTACAAGCAGGTACTCCAATTATAGTTGAAGTAACAACAACAAATGGAGTTCAAGCAACTTATCAAACAACATGGCCTTAAACTTAAATTGAATTTAAATTAAAAATCTTATTTTTATATTAATTTTTTATATTAAATAACTTAAGTCTCCAGGTATTTTGGGTATGTTGCCAGATATATTTATTACATCTTTTTCCAATTCATTAACTATTTCATCAATTTTTTCATCAATTTTTTCATCAATTTCAACTTTCTTCTCCACTCTTTTTACATCAAAAATTGATACAGTTATCATTTTCTTCTCCACTTCTTTTTTACCAACATATATTATTATTGGAGGCTTTGCAGTAGTCTCAATTTGCCTAACGTCACCTGATAAGCTAGTTCTGCTAGTTTCTTTATACCCAGACCTAAAGCCATTTTTAATTAATTCCTTATGTATCCCTTTAGCTATATCTTCTACTTTACTATCGCTTTCGTCTCCAGCCTTGATTGCTAATACTGCAAATTGAAGAGGTGATATAGAAAATGGCAGCCTACCTTTATAGTTATCCAAGTAAACTCCTAAAAACCTTTCAATTGATCCCAATAATGCTCTATGTATTACGTAAACGTTTATATCTCCAAAGACTTCCTTTATCATTTCATATATCTTAAATCT
>Ga0080003_1000907_pt1 | contig 17383 bp, 14 predicted proteins | sample JossMetagenome_FD_69206 | JGI IMG/M metagenome (GOLD analysis project Ga0080003, IMG submission 69206) | Hot spring microbial communities from Joseph's Coat, Yellowstone National Park, USA - JC2_E (SPADES assembly) (version 2) | ecosystem: Environmental > Aquatic > Thermal springs > Hot (42-90C)...
AAGTTTATCCTGAAAGCGTTGACGCCTTCCTTAAGCATTTCAACAATAACATTCTGATTCATTGTAGCAGGTCCTATCGTGGCTATGATTTTTGTCTTTCTGCTTAGAACATTTTCCATACATTCAATTTAATTTTGATGTTATAAAAACGTTTAAGGTTAAAGCTCAGTAATAGAATGAATAATAGTTGCCGTCAGAAGAAACCACTTTTATTATGTTAGAGCCCTGAACAAAGTAATTTGAAAGGTCAACCTGCTGACCTGGCATCAAAGTTATAGAGACGCTAAAGTATTTTGGAGGGTTTGAGTTGTTCCAGATTCGTATTATAGTTATTGGATAAGAGCCGTCGTTTACAACTATTACGTGAGGAACAATAGCCTGAAGTATAGCTTCCCTGATTATAGTGTTCTGTGAAGCTATAACCTTAACATCAAGAAAGCCATTGCTTACAACGCTTGTAGGAACGTTGATGTAAATACGTTCCTCTTGTTCAGGTTTAAGGTTGTATGTTTTTGTAATACCTGAAAATGAAATGCTAACTGTATCCGATGAAGATGTACTAGGATTATAAATGTCCATGCAGAGGCTCATGTTTTTCGAAGCTGAAAGTATATTTTTGTAAATAAAAGTTGCGCTTGTGCCTTGCCAGTTTATTAAATAGAAATCTGTTGCATTTGGATAGTACGTGGTATAGTTTGTCAATGGCAATGAAAGAGAAGCTGTTACAGCTATCTTTGAAAAGATAAAATTCTTCATTGTGCTTTGAATGTAATTAGTTCCTATAAGCGTCGTTAGAACATAACCAAAAAGCACTTTGGGCATATAACCATTAGGAGGCGATGCCCTTACCAGAACCCAATAGAAAGGTCCCAAAGTTAAGGATGATGATTTTTTAGGATTATTACAATAAAAGTAGATAGGTTGAGAAAAGCTTGAAAGTTGGGAATCTGGGATTGAATTTTTATTAGAATAATTTTGAAAGCCATATATGTTATTGTTTATTAGTTCTAAAAGCCAATCATATTTTCCTGGACTGTAGTTATAAATAATTGTTCCGTTTGCTTCTAAAGTGACTTTATTTTTACCCGGAGATGTACTGCTAAATACTATATAACTATTAGATCCAGGATATCCCAATCCGAAAGTTTCTTGTTGCCCTGAACTCGATGATGTTATAAAGATGTTTCCTAAAGCTTCAACCGAATAATTGTCTCCAAAATTATATGTAGAATACAAGTAAGCTACTTGTCCGCCATAACAAGTAATCGTCAACCCATGGTTTACAGTTATATCTCCACTTTCTCCTTCTTTCCATTTACTGCTGTTCAATGAAGTAAAATTATCATAAAAGATAAAGACGTTTTGCCCATTGTCGTATTCTCCATATCTTGGTGAAAGTTGCGGCGCTTCGCCTACTTTTCCATTATAAAGCCTGTAATAATTTGTATTCCACGCACCGATAATCATCTTTAGGGTTAACCATGAATTTGCCGGTATCCCGTTCTGTAGCTTTATCCACCATATAAAATCTCCGTGACTATCTCTTCCCTGGAACCAGCTTGGTATTAAACTTCCGTTTAGATATTCGAAAGCTACATTGGAGCCGTTTGGATTTACAAGCTGCGCTATCTGGTTTGTGATCGTCAAGTTAATCTTTTGCTGAAACGGAGCAGGTGTTGGAGAGTTCTGCGTGTTGAATATAGTTAAAATGATATAATTTTCGCCGTTGACTACAGAGCCTGCAGCATAATTTGCAATCTGTGAAGCGTTAAGCTTTAGCTGGACTAGGCCGTTCACTATAAAGCCCGATGATAGAGGAATGTTAAGCTGGAAAGGTCCATGGGGCAATACATATCCCTCTATAAGCACATAATCTCCGGTAGAGTTCTTGGCGTATACAAAAAGGTTTGTTGCGTTAAGGTTTTGTAAATATCCATAAAGATCTAAGACGTAGCTCTTAGCCTTTATAGGCACAGTTATGTTTATCTGCGCTGTACTTACGTTTAAAGTTACAGGAGCTATACCGTCAAGCTTGTAAAGGTATGGTGAGCTACCTAAAGAATTAGTTGAAGATACGTTAAACTGAACGTTCTGTGCTTGTACGCTGTAATTTTCTACAAGAATTTGAGCTTGCGCCATATTCTCTTGCTGAATTTTCTGATTTTCAAGATAAGCAAAGTTTGAGAAATCGTAATACATATAGTAAAATGTAGCAAAAGCCATAACCAGTATTATAATGAAGAAGAGGGCCCCTATGATTTCAGCTTGACCGCTTTTCTTCATGTTTGACTCACCGCGGTATTGCCATCAGAGGCAACAACCTTTACTGTATAAACGCTTCCCTTGATTAGCTGCAACCCGTTTACTGTAATCTTTGATAAACCTGAAGGAGGCACCATAATATTACACTTGTAATTGTAGCTATAAGTTGAGTTATATACCATTACGCTTATAATCTGTACCCCGGTATCGCCGTAATTTCCTACCCAGACAGTCAAAGTGTTTGAAGAATTTTCGTATGTATATTCAATGTTAAAATTGTCAAGTACCATCTGGGTTTTTGTAAAAAATATTGAGTTAAAACCTGTTTGTTGTGAAGTAAAAAGCGAGGTCCCCCATGAAAGTATGGCTATACCTAAGATTACCGTTATAACGATAACTATCAGGCTTCCTATTATAGTAGACTGTGATTTATCCTTACGCATTTAATGATTTTTTATATCGTTCAAAGATAAAAACATTTTTTTACTGCGCGAAGCAAAAATGCAAAAAGCTTTTAGCCGAGCCTTTGAAAAAATAGACAGAAACATGTTTGTAGAAGTTAAGATAACCAACGTTGGTGTCCTCGACGAAAGCGGAACAGAAGGTTTCATCGAGTTTACCGCTCAGGATGGGAGAAAGATAGTGATGGGATCTTTCAGCGGCGAAGTGTCATACCATATAATAAGGTTCATGCAGGGGGACAGAAAATCTTTGCCGACAGTATACAACTTGATAGAAGAGCTCGCAAATTCCGAAGGCCTGGAGCTTGAGAAAGTTGAAATTTATGCACGTGGAAGCGTCTTTAGAGCGAACATTTATTTTATAGGTAGAAACGGGAAAAATCTTGTTCTTGAAAATTACAGAGCCTCTGATGCTGTCGCCTTAGCTACTTTTTATAACATGCCAATTTTTATGGACGAATCTTTGTTTTCTCAGTGAACGTCTTCCTTTGCTATGGCAAGCTCTTTTATCCTCAAATCCCCTCCAATTTCTTTTATGTATTCGTAAACTGGCTCAGGAACCAGGTCTTTCCACGGTTCGCCTTTTATTATCCTTTCGCGTATCTTTGTAGCCATCAGCTCCTCCCTCTTATAAAAAGGAACCGGTATAACCTTGAGCCCGGCTTCTTCCCCAAGTATCTTGACAAGCCTGTTGTTTGAAAATATATAATCAAATCGTGGCAAATAAGATATAAGGTTTCTGACCCACAGGCTGTGATTTGCTATATCGTCCATGTGAGTTATTAGTATGGGCTTTCTGTAATCTTTCGTCTTCAGATACCTCAGTATCATTTCGTACCTTTCCCCGGTTGTAAAAGGGTTTTCAAGCTCGTGATTTTTCTGCGCGCTACCTATCACGATGAGCAGTTCATCTGAGTTTTCTAGAGCAAACTTTATTGCTTCGCCGTGACCGTGATGAAAAGGTTGAAACCTGCCTATGAAGACTCCTCTTACCATGCTTAAAAAATGCCAAAAATCAGATATTAACATTATCATTATAATTTTCAGAAGCCTTCTGCTTTATTCAATTTTTTCCACAAAACGCAAAATAAAATTAAGAACGTTTTGTTCAAAAAGAATATATATAACTTATCTTATGGTTATGTGAGTGAGAAAACATGGCATCACAACCTTCTGAAAAACAACAGGGCGAATCAGCTGAACAAAAAAAGGCTTATCCGCCAAACAACATATTTATCGGGAAGAAGCCTCTGATGGTCTACGCACTTTCAGCACAGCTTCAGCTATCCTCCTACCCTGAAGTAATACTCAGGGCTAGGGGCAGGGCTATATCAAGAGCTGTAGACGTAGCTGAAGTCCTGGTCAACAGGATCGGCAAGGACGTCTACAAGGTAGACAAAATATCCATAGGAACCGAAGAAGTAGGCGAAGGAGACCAGAAGAGGAACGTCTCAACAATAGAAATCGTCGTAAAGAAAAAACAGTAAATAACATTTTTTCATTTTTTATTTTTATTCGTTCCAGTTTTCTAGTTCACTGAATATACCCCTGAGCTCATCTTCAAGATCCTCTTGGGTGTAGTTCATGTATTCTCTGATTACAGTATAATCTCTGTGTCCCAGAAGCCTCCTTACCATTTCGAGATCCTTTGTCTTTTTCATTATAAAAGTTGCATAGGCATGCCTTATGGCGTGAGGTCTGTACCTCTTTTTCATGATCTTCCTTGTAACTTTGTAAACTATATAACGACCATTTCTTTCAGTAAAGCTAAAAGGTCTGTTCCCCAGTTTTTTCTCCCTCAGCCTTCTAAAAACGTCCCAGAAAAAATCGTTAGGAACAGGGACCTTTCTCACAAAGTTTTCCCTTTTCTTCTCCTGTTTTATTATTACGGTCCTGTTTTTAAAGTCAAGGTCGTTCCACGTTAAATTAAGCGCTTCACCTATTCTAGCCCCTGTAAAAGCCAAAAATGAAACAAAAGCAAGATCTTTGAGCTTTACCTTTGACCTGTTCTTGACCAAAGCCGAAACAAGCTCACCATAATCAGGAACATCTTCGAGCCTTAACTTTCTCATAAGCTGATCACGCTGGATTTAGAAATAAAATAAGTTGTCTATGATTTTTTCCCAAAAGCCATAAATTGTTGACATTCAGGAAAATTTTAAGCTTTTATGTACTTCTTTATCAGAAGGCTTGAAAACAATCCTAAAATCAGCGCTGTAAGGAGCGATCCTGTGTAAAAACTAAAGAGATTGTTCCTGCCAAGGTAAGCTACGAGCAGCGGGCCGGCCCCTCCCATGAGCCTTCCCACAAAAAGCGAAGCGTTTATTCCGGTTGCCCTTGCTTTTTCAGGAAAGAATTCTCCAACCCAGATACCAAGGTATGAAAAAAATGAAGATGCAAGATAGAGCCCAAAAAATACATAACCTAGCTCAACGATTTTGGTCAACGCTGCGATTACAAAAACGATTCCAGCAGCCTGGAGGAAAACTGACACCAAAGATCTGTCAAACGCATCTGATAGATAGCCAAAGACTATGAAACCTGTAAAACCTGTAAGCGAATAAAAAGTAACAAGGTATCCTTTTACGAAAAGAGGGACAAATGTAACCAGAATTATTGTGTAAAAGAAAGCAGAAAAAGAGATCAGTGATCCTAGAACAAAACTTTTGTAATATTTTTTTAATGACTCTGAAGGCCTTCTTTTATCTGATTTTGATTCAGGCAAGATTAAGAAAAGAACGGCAGAAAAAGCTCCAGCTAAACCTATAATAAAAAAGTAACTATAAACATCTTTTAAAAAAAGCGCTAGTAAAGTGTCGATTGACATTCCTATGAAATAAAGCCCCTGCAAAAAACCTCCAAACGTACCCCTGGAAGTTTCAAACAGCTTCACAACTATTGCATAAGTTATCCCGTTCTCAGCGTTAACCCCGAACCCGACTATGACCCATAAAAAAGAAAGTATCAGCAGTGATCTGACAAATGGGGCAGCAATCGATGCCGCTGAATATATTGCCGCTGAAACAAGCATTGCAAGCCTGTTGCCAAATTTGTCAGCTATGTACCCTAGCGCTAAACCCCCAACGGCTCCTCCGTAAAAAGAATAAGACATCGTTGCTTCCACATAGCTTGCGGGAACGTTCAGAATTTGCGATAAAAAAACGGCCTTGTATAAAAGAGAATATACTACCATTGAACTTGTAAGAAAAGGAATTGTTATTGCCAGAAAGTATGCCTGTTTTGAACCGATCATAAAATGTTTAATGCCTTATCTCGTTAAAAGCATCTTCTATCTTTTTTAACGTATTATAAAGCAGTTCTTTGGTTGTCCATCCCATGTAACCAACCCTTATAACTCTTGAGCTAAGAGCTCCTAACCCTCTTGCTACAAGTATTCCTTGTTTGTAGAGGCTTTTGGCAACTTCATTGGCTACAGGTTTTCCAAGATCAAAAGCTATTACTGAAGGTGAGGGTCTTTTTGATAGTGGCTGCCATCCCCGTTTAACTACAAATTCATACGCAATCTCTCCTAGTTCCTTGTGCCTCCTGATTTTGTTTTGCAAACCTTCCTCAAAAACCTCATTAAGAGCAACCCTTAATGCTCTCATAACTGCAACGTTTGGCGTTGATAAGTAAATGCTTGGATCTCTCATGACAGGTAACCATCTTTTAAGGTCGAAATAGTACGACCTTCCCTTAACAGAGCCTCTTTTTTCAAGCAATTCTTTTGAGAGAGCGACCATTATTGCCCCAGGAGGTGCTCCTACACATTTTTGAGAAGCTGAAAAAGCATAATCTACGGGTTCTGTATCAAAATTAAATTCTACACATCCAAGGCTTGAAACCATATCCACAACAAAAAAGGCACCTTGTTCCTTCACAACCTTTCCCACTCCACGAAGATCGTTCATAGTCCCGGTGCTGGTATCAATGTGGGTTAAAGTCACAAAATCGTAGCTTTTGGAAGAAAGCTCATTTTTTACAAGTTCAAGATCAACATCTTCATGGGGTTCAAACTTTATGGTTTTTACGTTAAGGCCATATATTGATCCAATTTCAGCAAACCTATCTCCAAAATATCCGTTAACGATCGATAAAACGTTATCTCCGGGCTTCGCAAAGCTTGAAAAAAGGGCTTCCATTCCGAAAGTTCCGGAACCGCTAAAAAGCACGGTCCTTTCTGGATCTGAACCAAAGAGCTTAGACGTTAAAGAATGAGCTTCCTTGAACTCTTCATAGAACTCCTGACTGGTGTGGCCTATCATAGGCTGGCATAGGGCTTTTAACACGTCATCACTGAGGTTTGTTGGACCCGGTATCATCAGTATTGGATTGTCCATTTTTACTAGGACTTTTTTCTGTATTTAAAACTTTTTCTACATATGATTTGTTTATGACACCTGCAGTTATCAAATTTACAATCGAGTTCCCTGATGCTTCGCCGTTCAACTTACCAAACCTGTCCCTTGTCTGCCTCCATCTAAGCTTTGTATTGCCGCTCTTTGATTCGTATATAACTCCAAGAACATTTACGGCTTTTACGAAAGATATTTCACCTATTTTTTTAACCGTTACTTTGTCCTCAGCTTCAACATATATAGGTCCTACGCCTGTTTCTCTTTCTGGAAAAACGTCTCTGTCCATATAAAGCTCATCCGGTATAAAAGATCTGCAAGTACTGAGTATTATAAATTCTCTGAACTTGTCTAGGGGAGTTTCAACCTCTATCTTGACCAAACCTGTTCATAATGAATGCCTCCCGTTTATATAAACATTCTTTTATATTTGCGCTCGACAAAAAACACAACGTAAGATAAATTTATAATCAAAGGTATACATTCCATAAAGGTATAATGGACAAGGAAAGCTTAAGAAAAGAGTTTTCGGAAAAGCATCCCGAACTTTATCAAGTGGAACTTTTCAAAGAGAAGGGATTCATAAGAAAAAAGTGCAGGCGATGTGGCAGGTATTTCTGGACCCTTGACAAAAACAGGGAATACTGTCCAAACCAGCCCTGTTCAAGGTATGAATTTATCAAAAATCCATCAGGAAAAAAGCTCGATTACGTACAGATGTGGGACGAGATAAAGAACTTTTTTGTTGAAAATGGGCATCAGTACGTTAGAAGGTACCCTGTTGTCGCAAGGTGGAGGGACGATTTATATTTTACAGTCGCTTCGATAATTGACTTTCAGAGGGTTGAAGAGGGCAAGATAATATTTGACTTCCCTGCCAACCCTCTTATAGTTCCTCAGATGAGCCTCAGGTTTAACGATATAACAAACGTCGGGCTTACCGGCAGACATTATACTTCTTTCTGCATGATAGGACAGCACGCTCTGGCCAACGAAAAAGGTTACTGGAAAGATAGAACCATCCAGCTCGACTTTGATCTCTTGACAAAGAGGCTCGGAATTCCTGAGGAAGAAGTTGTCTTTGTGGAAGATGTCTGGTTAGGTTATGGAGCTTTTGGCTACTCCCTTGAGTATTTTGTAAAGAACCTTGAGCTCGGAAACGCTGTTTTTACAGAGTTTGAAGGATCACCTTCCAGCTATACAAGGTTCTCTCCTCCGGTTGTTGATATGGGGGCAGGGCTTGAAAGGTTCGTCTGGCTTTCGTACGGGACACCTACAAGCTATGAGGCTGTTTTCGGAAGTATACTTGAAAAGCTCAGAAAAACTGTCCCGGTAATCCTTGAAGAAGATTTTGCATCTTCTTTCTATGAAACCGCCGGTGAGATGGATTTCTCAGAAGGTGACACGCTTGAAAGCTTATATTCGAAGTTAAAGATTCCAGAAGAAAAAATTCAGGAGATAATGAAGCTTAAAGATCTTTTTATACTCCTCGATCATTCCAGAACGCTTCTTTTTGCCATGAGCGATGGACAGCTTCCCAGCAACGTGGGCGGAGGATATAACCTGAGGGTTGTCCTCAGGAGGATGCTTGACATTCTTAAAAAAAGGAAATGGGACGTTACCGTTTTTGACCTGATGAAGCTGCACGCTGATTACCTTAAGCCCATGTACCCAGAGCTGACAGAAAACATAGACAGGCTTAAGGAAGTGGTGGACGTGGAACAACAGAAATACGAAAAAACGCTTCAAACTGCTGAAAAAATGCTAGGTTCTTACAAAAACAAAAAGCTCGATATAAGTGAAGCGGCAAAACTTTACGAATCAAACGGCATTTCACCAGAGGTGCTTAGAGAAAAAGGGTTGATAGATTTTGATCCTTCTGAAGTCTACAACTATGTTGCCGGAAAGCACATAAATCCAAGGACAGAAAGCGTAAAGCCAGCTTTTAACCCTCAGGGGCTACCTAAGACAGAACAGCTTTACTATGATAGGAACGTTACAGAGTTTGAAGCAAAAGTCTTAAAAGTTGACAACGGATACGTAATACTTGACAGGACCGCCTTTTATCCAAGATCAGGAGGCCAGGAACCAGATCACGGAGAGCTTAACGGCGTTAAAGTAGTGGACGTTATAAAGATATCTGAGGTAATAGGACATAAGGTTGAGAACGTTTCAGGATTTAAAGAAGGAGAAACCGTAATGGGGAAAATAGACGTAAAAAGAAGGGAAGCTTTGATGAGACATCATACAGCAACGCACATAGTTAACGCAGCTGCAAGAGCAGTTTTAGGACCGTGGGTGTGGCAGCACTCTGCTTTTAAGGAAGAAGGTTACGCTAGAATAGACATAACGCATCATTCCCCAATAACTGAGGAGCAGCTTAAATCAATAGAGCTTTATGCTAACAGCATCGTACAGAAAAACGTTAGAGTAGAAAAGCTGCTCATGCCGAGAACTGTAGCTGAAAGTCAGTTTGGTTTCAGAATCTATCAGGGAGGTGCCGTACCTGGAAATACGTTAAGGATACTCAAAGTAGGCGATTACGATGTAGAAGCCTGTGGTGGAACCCACTGTGACTGGACGGGCGAAATCGGGCTTATTAAGATAACCAACGTTGACAGGATTCAGGACGGAGTTGACAGGATCGAGTTCGTTGCCGGAGAAGCAGCTGTTAGATACGTGCAGACAATGTATTCAGCTTTTCAAAACCTCAGAAAGACTCTGAACGCGCCTGACCTTGACTCTGTTCAGATCTCTGTGACCGAGAAGATAAAGGAAACAGAAGACCTGAAGAATAAGTATGAAGAGCTTCTAAGAAAGTACGCCCTAGTAATAGGAAGCAATGTAAAAAAGAACCTGGTACTGCTTGAAGACAGAACTATCAAAAAAGACGATGCGATAATAATAGGGGATACAGTTGCAAACAATCTAGGCAAGAACTTTTTGTGGCTCAACTGTGAACAGAACGGCTGCTTTTTCTTTATAATGGTTCCAAAAGACAGGTCTAAAGATGTCCAGGAAGCAATCAAGGTTCTGGCTGAAAAATGCAAAGGCAGCGGAGGGGCAAAGAACAACGTAGCCCAGGGCTTTGCAAGGTGCGATGAAGAATCTATAAAGAACGTGTTATCGAGTTTGCTGGAGAAAGACAGTAACGCTTAAAGCAAAATACAAGAAACAAAATAATGGCGGCGGGTAGGGCCGGGGGGTTAGCCGTCCCCCATTCCCGAAACCGGCTATATGCGGGGGCCAGATAAGGCAGGTTAAAACCAGAACCTGAACAGGGTTAACGCAGGCCGCAGGAATGAAATGGCGCCGGCGTGGGCCACCTTGGCGCTATCCTGATCCGAAGGGGTCGGGTAAGCGCCAGTCGCCGAAACGGGTCAGGCCCGGGAGGGAGCAGCCCTAAGGCGAGAAAGGGGCGCCACGCCGTCACCGCCTAGACCGTAAGCCTGCGGGCATCCTGTTCAGGTTCTGGGGATACCTGCCGGCCGCCGCTATTAAAAAAGCCGATATTTAGCACGCATTGAAAGCCTTTTTGTTATTCCCATCAGTTCTGCTTTAACTTAACCGGGGGGTTAAGGGAGTGTCCTCTCTATTACAGAAATTTTTTTAAACTTTCAGCGCGCGATCTACAGGCTGATAACCAGCATAAACTAACCCGTCCTTACGGAGTCTCTGGTAAAAAGATGGAAAAATGCAAACATAAGAAAAGAAACTCTTTTCAGGATAACATCTGAGGAATAACATATTAGCTCAAGGTTAACAAAAATCAAGATCTAAAAGGTAAAGCTCACGTTAAAGCGTGGCGATAGACCAAGAAGCTCCAACCGCTAGGTTGAGGTAATTCACTCGTTAAGCTAGCGTCATCATAGAAATTACAGCAAAAATTTAAAATGATATCAAAATAAAATTAGCTAAAGATAAAAGCTTAGGTCGACATATTTATAAATATCAGCTGCTTAAATCGAAAAGATGAATAATAGCGTAGAGGATGCTTGGGTTAAAAGATGGGAAGCCCTTGGTATATTCAAGGCTGAAGTTGATAAATCTAAGGATAAGGTGTTTGTAACTTTCCCAATACCCTATATGAACGGCCCGCTTCATCTTGGACACGCGTTTACAGCATCCAGAGTTGATAGTTACGCTAAGTACAAGAAACTTAACGGTTTTAACGTGCTTTATCCTCAGGGCTGGCACTGGACAGGACAGCCAATAGTTTCTGCTGCCGAAAGGCTTGCTAAAGGTGATGAGAAAATGGTCAGAGAGTTCAAGGAGATTGACAAAGTACCTGATGAAATACTTGAAAAATTTAAAGACCCTGTGTTTATGGCAAGGTACTACACAGATAGGAACAGGGAAGCAATGAAAAAACTTGGGCTTGGGATAGACTGGAGAAGGGAATTCGTCACTACAATTTATGATAAAAGGTTTTCAAGTTTTATAGAATGGCAGTTTTTAACGCTTAGAGATAGGGGTTATGTTACAAAAGGCTCACACCCAGTTGTCTGGTGCCCCAGAGATAAATCTCCAGTAGGAGACCATGATAGACTTCAGGGAGAAGGCGTTTTTCCGGTTGAGTTCAGGCTTATATTTTTTAAGCTAAAGGATGAAGAATCTTATCTGGTTGCTTCAACGCTCAGGCCAGAAACAATTTTTGGAGTTACAAACATCTGGTTGAGCCCTGATTTAACGTACGTAAAAGCTAGGATAAACGGCAAACTTTGGATAATAGGCAAAAGCGCTGTTGAAAGGTTAAAGGACCAGCTCTTTGAAGTCGAGGTAATTTCAGAAATTAAGGGAAAAGAGCTCATAGGTAAAAAGGCGATTGCCCCCCTGGTTAATAAAGAAATTCCTATCCTTCCTGCAAGCTTTATAGATCCTGAGATAGGAACCGCTGTTGTTTATAGTGTGCCCGCGCACGCGCCCTACGATTATCTCGCGCTCAGAGACCTTCAGAAAAGCGGTTATAAGGATGCGCAGGGAATAAACCCAATAAGCATAATCGAGGTTGAAGGTTACGGTGAATTTCCTGCTGTTGAAGAGGTTGAAAAACTCAAAATAAAAGACCAGAACGATCCAAACGCCGACGTTGCTACCAAAAACATTTATTCAGCTGAATTCAGAAAAGGAGTTTTAAAACAAAATTGCGATGGTTATGCCGGACTTTCCGTTAACGCTGCGAGAAAAGTCGTTTATGAAAAGCTTGAAGAATTGGGATTGGCGTCTTCTATGTGGGAGCTTCCAGAACCCGTAATATGCAGATGCACAGCAAGGTGCCACGTCAAAATACTTCAAGACCAGTGGTTCTTGAAATATTCAGATGAAGGATGGAAAGAAGCCGCTAGGGAATGCGTACGAACAATGAGAATCTACCCTGAAGAAGCCAGACAATGGTTCCTCGACGTCATAGACTGGCTTAACGATTACCCGTGTGCGAGGCAAAGCGGGCTTGGAACTCCTTTACCGTGGGATAAAAACTGGCTTGTAGAAACTCTGAGCGATTCAACTGTATATATGGCCTATTATACAGTTGGGCACAGACTTAAAAAATACAGCCATGAACAGTTAAAAAAAGAGCTATACGATTACGTGTTCTTTGGAAAAGGCGATCCATCGTTTATAACATCCATTACTGGAATACCTGAAGATGAGGTTCGCGAAATGAGAGAGGAATTCCTTTACTGGTACCCTGTAGACCTTAGGGTATCAGCCAAGGAGCTTGTTCCAAATCATCTTACGTTCTTCATATTTCATCATGTTGCGCTTTTTGAGAGAAATCACTGGCCAAAAGCAATAGCTGTAAACGGAATGCTTAGAGTTGAAGGAGAAAAAATGTCAAAATCTAAGGGTAACGTGATAACTCTTGAAGAAGGTATTAGGGAGTTTGGGGCTGACGCATTAAGGATCGCTCTGCTTAGCAGCTCCGAATACATGGATGACGCCAACTTTAAGAGAGAGTACGCGGCGTCTATAAAAGAACGGATTGCGAAGATCCTACAGGATATAGATCAGGATCTTAAATCGTCATCCAAGAGAGATAAAAATGATTATGATGTCTGGCTTTTGAACAGGGCTTCAAAGGTTTCAAAGAATATACAGGAGAACATGGAGAAAATGAGCGTCAAGCTTTCTGTAACTGAAGCGTTCTTCATAATGGACAATGCGTACAAGGATTATAAAAAATACGTAAATTCAAATATAAACTATGCGACCTTGAAAGATTTTATAAAATACTGGGCAATAATTCTTGCTCCATTTGCTCCATTCACAGCTGAAGAAATGTATAAGAAAGTTGGTGAAAAGGATAGCGTGTTTCTTGAAGACTGGCCTTCTGAAATACAATATGAAGAAGTCAAAGATGTTGAAATAGAACTTGTTAACAGGCTGGTAGAGGACATAAAAGAAGTAATAAAAATAGTAAAGAAAAAGCCAACACAGATAACAGTGTTTGTACTGTCACAAAACGATGCAATAAATTTTGTTGATGGAAAGGTAGGAAAAGATATGCTGAGCAAATTTATGAAGATTAAAGTCTCTATGCCGGATTTGTTGAAAAATTATGTTGGAAAAGTTGAAGAAAAAGAGGTATATGAAAAACATTTGGATTACATTGCAAGACAAGTAGGAGTTCCCATAAACATAAAGACCGTTTCCGAAGCGAGCAGCGAAGAGGCTCAGAGGGCTAAAAACGCTCTTCCTTTCAAGCCAGCTTTTATTCTTAAGTGATTTTTATTTTAAGGTTTAAGGCTTTTTATCAACATCTATTCCTAGCACGGTTAAGCTTTTTTCAGAATTTATAGTCGATTTTAACCTTATGCTGGAGTTGCGGTAGTCTCTTATCCTCGTTAAGGATAAATAGTTAAGTATAAATATGAGGCGTATTTATCTTCAATGTCATGTCAGAATTCAACAGGGACATAACAATAAAAGTACTTTCGGACAGTCTACATAAAAAAGTCCTGATCAGATTAAAGGGAGGAAAGAGAATAAGGGGTAGTTTAGAGGGTTTTGATCAGCATATGAATTTACTTCTTAACAATGGCGAGGAACTGCAGGACGATGGATCGTTTAAATCTTTAGGATCTGTTATAATCAGGGGAGATAACGTTATATTGATATCTCCTTTGACGTCCTAGAAAATCTTAACATGAAAAATTAGTATCGGATTATACGTTTTTCATCTTTCGCATAATGCTTAATTCCTATTTTTTACCATAACGCAAGGCACCTGATGCGCAAGAATTACACTTGTAATAAAAACACAAAAGTTTTCGATAACTTTAGACGCCGTTCTTCCGCTTTAAACGTGCTCATAGCTATTTTAACACATGCATAAAGTTGTTTTAAATGGACTTAAAGCCTTATAGTTCAATGCTGAAATGGGTCATAAAGTGCTACTACGAAGATTAAGCCATTTTAAAAATGACTATACACCATTTAGCCAAATCTATCAAACAGGAAAAGGGGCAAACAGCCCCCATCTTGCAGAATGAGAATTCCGGTCCATTAGCTAACATAAGGTTAAATTATTAAGGATCTAAATATAAACGGCTGTTCGATGAAGAATTTATCGCATTATTTTGAGGATTTTAGGTTTCTGAACCTTTTTGCTAACGTTTACTTTGCAATATTTGAGTTTGCGCTTGGCCTTTATGTTCTTTATCTAGGAGGAAACTCACTGGATGTTGGGCTTGCCTATGCTGTATATAATTTTTCGTGGATTATGTTCATGCCTTTTTCAGGAATTTTAAAAAACTCAAGCAACGTGAAAAGATCTCTTTTAACAGGTTTTATATTGCTCTTTTTTGGACTTTTTTCTTTTTCTTTCTTTGGGATGCCATTAATCTACATCTCAGTATTTCTAATAGGTTTTTCCTCTAGCATAATAAGCGCTTCAATGCTTTACCTTGTTGGTTTTTTTGGCGGCTACAGAGATGCCAACGCTTATGCTCAGCTAATGTACTTTGGAATAGTAGGCTCTGGTTTAGGTGCTTTTATAGGTTTTTTGTTTTTTCTCTATTATCAGTTCACTGGTAAATATCTTTTTTCTTTAAGAATTACATTTTTTATATACAGCTTATTAGCTTTGTTCGCTATTCTTTTTACCATAAACATAAAGTTAAGCTCAGCTGGAGTTGAAATAATTAGCGTAAAAAAGCGTGAAACCGAAAGCAAGCTCGTACACCTTTTGATCCTCGTTTCAACATCCTTTTTGGGCGTGGGCCAAGGAATAGTCTATCCTATGATAGTACCTTTTGTGGTAGCGAAGTACAGAACAACTCCTTTGATTTTAATGCTTGCTTATGCACCTGCAGGAATCGGATGGTTTATATCAAGTAAAATTGCTGGACCCATAATAAACAGGTTTTCAGAATCTAGATCAATAGCTTTTATAACGCTTACGAGCGCTTTGATTGCTTTTTTGTTACCCCTTTCTCCAAGCCTTATAATCCTAAGCTTTTTATGGGGGGTAGAAGCTGTAGGATTGAGTGTTTGGACTATTTATATGCAACATATGGTCGCCAAATTTATGCCTTCAGAACAATGGGGATCAAGCTTTGGTTCTCTAAATGGAGTATACTATCTATCTTATGCTATAGGTTCTATAGCTGGCAGTTCTCTTTATTTTTTCAGAAACCCATTCTTCTCTTTCTGGACAGGAGGGCTTTTTTTCATTTTAATACCTATACCTGTTATAATTTTATACACACTTAAAAAATAAGATTGTAAAATTTTTTCCAAGCATACATAATTATGTATCGATATATTAAAACGTAAATTTTTGTTCTGTTACATTTTAACTGGTAGGGCTTAAGGGGCAAAAGGTCTCCTTACGTGAGGATGAATAACTCCTTACAAAATGTTTTCATATATAGAATTTTATACTATTTATTACCAACCTAAAAGAGAAGGATGGGCTTCCCTATGAAACGCATGCTAGAGCCCGGTGATGAAAACGCCTTTGCGATGGTTGAATGTAAACATTCCACAAGCATATCGATGAAGAGGGAACCAGCCCATAAGCCAGAGTAGTTAACAAAATTTTATCTTAAAAGATAAAATACCTTTTTAAATATCAGTTAATATGGAGATAAAATATATAACAAAACAAGAAGCTCAGGAGATGCTCAAATCTGGCAGTATAATAATGGTAGATGTCAGAGAACCAGAAGAGTTCGAGCTTTACAGGGTTGAAGGTAATAATATTATCAACATTCCCTTGAAGAAAATAACTGAAAGTTTAACATATTTGGCAGGGTTTAGCAAAATTATTTGCATTTGCAGAACTAACAGGAGAGCCACCGAAGCTGCAAGCGTACTTGCGAGAGCCGGTATAAAAAAGGTTTACGTAGTTAAGGAGGGCGTTACTGGATGGCTTTTTGACGAGTACAGCAATAAACAGAAGACATTATGAGTTAATAAAGCTTCTAAAAAAGTAAAACCTTCTAATTAGCACATTAAAGTAAATAATAATCTAACAATTGAAAAACTCAACAAAATCCTTGCATGAAATAAATCTGAAAAATAACCGCATCAATAATAAAAAGGTTTTGAGATAGATTTAATCTACAAGATAAATAGAATAGAAAAAATAGACGTACTTGCCAACAATAAATAGTAAGTATTTTGAGGGAATCGCTGTAAACGCTGGAAAAGAATAGGAATACCTACGTTGGATCGAGCCGTGCAGATTCAAGTTGACAATGAGATACTTTAAGCGATTACTGGGCTTCTTGAAATCGTGACCCTTTATGAAGGATTTGATAAACAACTGTATAAAAACCAAATTGCGCCAATAAATTAATCAGTTTTGTAATTGACAGCAAAAACTTACTCTAACTGCTCTTCATTGTAACTTTTCCATTTCCTTTAATCGATAAACTTATTACCCCATCTTTTTCTATTATCGTTGAGGCTGTCTTTTAGGTTCACAGGCAAAGAATTGACAGCCGCGTTATAAATAATTATTCAACGCAGCAGATTTTGTCTAAATCTTTAAATATTATAACATTATTTTTCATTTATAAAATTTATAAAAAGTAACGTTTATAAACCCATAATGTTATACCTATAACGGTGTTATTAATATGATAAGTGGAAATAATCCAAAAGAAAAAGGAGTTGTTGAGGAAGGTAAGGTTACGATAGCTGAGATTGAAGTTCAATCAATAGTTCCTTCACTAGTAAGGCATATAATTAAAAGATACTTAAAAAAGGTTGGGCTTAACAACATAAATGTTACGCATAAAGTTGGAAATACCCCTTTTACTCTTAAACTGATCATTGAGGCGGAAATCAGCAAAC